>JACCEC011489775.1_pt1 | contig 19713 bp, 13 predicted proteins | sample 7450121 | NCBI WGS metagenome assembly JACCEC01 (sample SAMN15323455, study PRJNA562643) | freshwater metagenome | isolation source: river surface water | place: USA:Blue River Watershed | collected 2017-08-18 | reverse complement strand
TCGACTGGTCCACCTATTCCTCTCGGTATGTACACGACGACGTCCGCGAAATCGCCGAAACCATCGAAGATTTGTTCAAAGAACGAGAGGCCTACCGGTTTGCAGAGATTGTTGCGGCGGTGAATCACCTGCAAGTGCATCCCCTGGAAGAAATCGTGTACGCCCTGTCCTTGTTCTCCTCTCCTCGTTCTTCACTGGATGGTCGGGGGCCCCTGCGAAACCGAGAGGGCGTTGCCGGTCACTTGGTCACGCGCGGCGGACTCTACGTCTTTCAGCCCGCGTTGGCGTCGAACGATCCCGGCCGTTCCTCCAATGTGGTCTTGTTTTCCCAATCCAAGGAGAGGGATTTGGCACCAGCTATTGCAGATGCAGACGCCGATTTCGAGGCCCTCTCGCCCTACCACCGCTTGATTGTTCGCATTGCCGAGTGTGTGCAAACGGTGTGGACGACCCATGCCCGCGTCTCCCTCGGCGAAACCGACTGGTACAAACACATGAGCTGCGTGCTGAACCATTTGCGCGTGGTTTACGGATTCAGCCGCATGCACCTGCTCTATTGCGTGGTGGCGCACTTTTTGGACACGGCGTCCTTTGACGACAATTGCTTGGCGATCGAAGGCACGTTTGGCCGCACGGTCTTCACGGTGGAACCCGAAATCGAACAGTGTTTTGTCGCGCATTACCGCGCGGTGCAGACGGAACGCCACCGGATTGTGTTTCCGTTGGCCGACGAAGGAGGCCACGTCCGCAACTTTGCCGTCGTAACGACCGGTCCGCGGTCCGCGTGGAAATGGTCGGCCGAGGAACCGTCGTCCGCAGCCGCTGCTGCGGAAGCCAGTGTGAAGGACAAAAGCCAACGTTCTCTCGGCCCTGTGGTCGGCAGTTGGTCTCGGTTCTCGCCGCCGGCGTTTCAGTACACCGTGTCGGCGGCGCCGGATGTGGTGCGCCGGTGCAGCGACACCCGGAAGGCCGGCGGCAAACGCCGGTTGCGGGACGCTCTGAACGCGTTAGCAAACACCCCTCTCTACAAAGAGTCCGACGGAATGACCCCCGGTGAACTGTGTGCCGTGTTGGAGTGCGTGTTGCGCATCAACCAACTGCGCCTTGGCAGCAAACACACCTTTTTTTGGACCCCCGCCGAATCCGTTGTCGTCGACAAGGAGTGGACGGCGGTGTCTGCTGCGTCCAGTGTTCCGGATTCCGTTGCAACCACACAAAACAACATAAAAATATTCGTAAGAGTATAGGATTACCCAACATTCGCCACCGACTGCAGATACTTTCGCATTTGGGTTAGTTTTTAAATACCGGATTCCTCGTCACTCCGTTCATGTCCTCTCCATTTTCCCCTGCGAGTCTGCCGTCGGCCCCAACCGACGTACCCAGTGGCACGTCCGTGCGCCAAGTTTACGGCGCGAGCCGCACTCTGTACGGCAACGCCCACGCCGTGTCGAAAAAACAAGCAGATGTCTACATGTCCACGGCTATTTCCATGAAAGTGCAGCTGAAGATGGCCGACGTGGGCAAGTACACCCGGTTGCATCTCGAACGCGCAGTGGTTAAAAAAACAGAGGGAAAATGCATTGCGGAAGGCTTTGTAAAACCGGAATCCGTGAAAATCATCACGTTTTCATCGGGGGTGATCAAGAACAACATGGTCGAGTTCCACGTGGTGTTTGAGTGTTTGGTCTGCAACCCCGTGGAGGGCATGGTCGTCGACTGCGTGGTGCGGACCATCTCCAAAGCCGGCATCCACGCCGAGGTCATCACGGAAAAAGGGGTGGTGCCCATGAAAATTTTTGTCGCTCGCGACCACAACTACCACAACCGTTTGTTCGAAGAAGTCCGTGAAAACACGTCACTGAAAGTCCGCATATTGGGCAAACGGTTCGAACTGAACGATCTGTTTGTGGTGGCCATTGCCGCCATCGAACGTCCCGCCAAAGAACGCACGGTCCAGCCCAACACCGGACGGCCCAAAATTACTGTGCACAACGCATCCGCCGAAGAAGACATTCCTCTCGACTACGAACTTGCCGACGGGATCGACATGGACATGGACATGGACATCGACGAAGGCGAAGGCGAAGACAACGACGGCGACGAAGACGGCGACGAAGACCACGAAGCAAACGGAGAAAACAGGGAGGAAGAACCACCGTCGGGAGCGGAGGACGAAGACAAAGACCACCATTCGCCCAGCAAACGTTTGCGATCATAGAGATGGACCTCTCTCCAAAAGCAACATAAACACAAACATAGCCCCCTACCTATGCGTAGGCGTGTGATTGGTTGTTTCTTTGTTTCTATTTTAAAAAAAAATATTGTTTTGCCGCAATTTTTTTTGCGAACACACAAACACATGAATCTGCAAGAAACGGCAAAATTGGAATTCATCCGGTCGAAAATCGAACCGATGAACAAAGAGCGCCACATTCAGGCGCTCAACATTTTAGCAAAGTATGCGTCGGTGATTATCAACGAACAAAAATACGGCAAGGTAAACGTCAACCTTTCGTGCATTCCCCCCGAAGCCGTGGATGATCTTTGCAAATTCATATCGTACGTCGAGGCGCAAGAGACGTCCCTGATGGAAATTGAAACGCAGAAAAAACGTTACCACGATACCTACTTCCAAGAAACGTCCTCGGCGCGCGTCATTGGCGGACGCGCCGGCGAAGCCGAATCCGATCGGTCCATGGACGCCGCCGCCGCCGACACCGCAGCCAACGAATACGTCCACCAGTCATCAACGGCATCTTCTTCTGCGTAGAACCAGAGAAGGATTCGCTGTACTCAATAAAAAGAGAGGACACCTGGGCAGGCAAACCCCACAGATGACGCCATTTGTTTTTTTACCGCCATTGCGTCATCTTTTTTTTACGTACTTGTAATTCGTTCGTTGCATTAAAACGGGAATGAACCAGCACGCCTATTTGAACCAAATTTTGTTTCCTGTGTGTCGTGAGCCCATCGATGCGGCGTTTTTGGATGCGGCAGTTCCGTGGATGTGCACCAAATCCTGGAAAGCGGCGCAACTTGCCCCTGGACTGGACCCCGCGTTGGCGGCTTCTGCTGTGGCGGCTTTTGCTGTGGCGACAGCGGACGTGGTGTTTGATAATACGGCTGCGAATGCCACTGCTACGAATGCCACTGCTACGAATGCCACCGCAGCGCCTTTGGAGCCGTTGGAGCCAGCGCGAGCCGACCCCATGCCCATTGCGGTGACGTACCCCACCTCTCTGTACTGTCCCACCCAAAAGAACTCGCTTTTTTGGGCCATTCACGTGCACGAGCACCCCGAATTGGCAGCTTGGACGCCCGCCTCCCTCTCTGTGAACATGGAAGTGGACACGCGGTTGGCCATGGTGGACGCGCTGCGAGCCCAGCCCAAGCGACTGCGGGACACCAACGCAAAGTTGACGATAGAACAATCGCAGGGCCTCCTCGGCGCCATGATGGTGGCCCAAGTGGACGACCTCTCCTTTTGTACCGTGTACGCGGTCCACTACCAGAAGTCCATCCTCGTCTGTTTCCCGCGCACCTTCAAGTGGTTTCGGCCGTCCCTCAGCGCGACGGTGGAGGACGACAGCGAAGTCATCATCCTGCATGTCCAACGGAAACTGTTTGGACGCAACGCGAAATCACAGCTGGTTTACTGCAGCGATCTCGATTCCACGAAAGCAAAGGCCGAAGAGTTGGTTGCTGGGCGTGTCGACGCCGACTTGCTGGCGGTGTCCAAGTACTCGTGTGGGGAATTGGAAATGATTGCTGGGAAACTGGACGTCGGCTGCCGCACCGAGGACGGCAAACGGAAGAAAAAAAACGAACTCTACGACGAAGTGCGGTTGGCGGTGCACCGCGACATGACGGGTTCCTCTGCCGCCTCTCAGTAACGGTGTGTTTCTACAGAGCCAAAAGAGAGAGGAAAAAGAAAAAATAATATGAACACGTAGTATATATTTTTTCGTTGCTTGTTGTTGTTGAGCGGCCCACGTGGAACGAAACACACATTCAGAAAAAAACAAAGAGAGTGAGAGGTCCAATATCCAATCCGGCTGTTTGTTTGTTGTTTGCCCCCCCCCCACCCTTCATTGTTGCACGGTGGCCATTAATTTAAATATCGTTGTTGTTGCTGCCGTTTCATCACCCACTCATGTCGAACCGCCGGCCGCCGTCGCAAACGTCCGCCGCTTACGCCTCCCCCAAATTTTTGGCCAAACCGCCCGCGAAACCGTCCGAACTGCGCCTCCGTGGAGACGTTCCGCCCCCCACCCGGGCGGAGGCCCTGATGTCGACACCACACGACGACACCGCCGCCGCCGCGGCCGCGGCCACCGAACCGCCGACCCCCCCGGTGGCACTGATTCATTCCACTGCGCCTTCGCCCAACGATCGGGGAGGTAACAACCGCCGGCAGAAGACATCGCCCAAACAACAAATGGACGAAATATTCGCGCACTATTTAGCGAGTCAGCCCGCAGTGCCCAACAAAAGCAAAACGCCGGAACTGGAAATCCGGTTCCAAGGCATCGGCGGCGCCCCGTTGACGAAGTTGGACTACGACGCCGTCATCCGGCACCTGGTGGCCGCCGGGTTCCACACGAGCGCGCCGGACGGCACACACATTTTGCGTGTGCTGCCGGAATACGTGGACCGGGGAGGACGAACCAAAATATCCAACGTTCGTGCCGAGATCACCGGCGTCGACCTCATTCAACAGTACTGCAACACCAACAGCATCCAATACTTGCTGAATCTGCCCTCTACCCTCTCGGCATCGTCCAACAAAATTGTGTTTTCGCAGAAGACGCCGGTGTTCGTCAACGACAGCAACCCCGACGAAGGGAAGTTCCTTCCTGTGGACAATCCCGATTTCCGCTTCCGGGTCGGCTACCAATACGAAACGACGTACGGTCCGCACGCTCCGGTCGTTCGCCCTCTCACCGAAGCCAAACAATGGGCCGATTCGAAAAAAGTGTTTCGGCACCTCAACCGCGTGCAGTTCGCCCACCCCGACTATCCCGTCTTGGCGGATATCACGGTGCTGCGCACGTCGGCCAAATCGGGCAAACACATGGTCCCGCAGTACACGATCCAGGACGCCAAAGTGTTCACGGAACCCGAATCCTACGAAGTCGAGTTGGAAATCGACAACCTCCGTGTCGGGCCGGGAACGCTCTTTGACACGCCGGAGAAGTTGTTGGCGTCGGTCCGCAAAGTTATTCGCATTGTGCTCAGCGCCATCCAAGGCACCAATTTTCCCGTGGGCGAAACCGAAATGCAATCTGTGCTTCGCCTGTACCAAACGCTGCTATACGGCGAGGACACCGTGCAAGAAGCGGCAGCGGCGTCAAAAGCGGCGGAGGCGGCGGCGGAGGCAGAGAACACCAATGAAGGGGAGGAGGGTTCTCCCCGCTCGGGTCATTCTTCAGACCCTTTGCCGATCCATTTCATCGGCCCCTCGTCCTGCACATTGCAAATGGAAAACATCGTGAATGTCGACGGCGAAGTGGACAGCAGTCGCCCCGCCGCTGCCGGCCCCGCGCTGCTGTCGGTCCCCAACATTCGCCACGGGTACACCGTGACGGACAAAGCGGACGGCGAACGCAAACTGTTGTTGATCGACGCCACCGGACGCATGTACTTCATCGACAGCAACTTGCGGGTGCAATTCACGGGGGTGAGCAACCCACACAAGGAACTCTTCTGCTCGGTCTTCGACGGCGAACACATCAAGTACAACAAAGCGCACCAGTTCATCAACTTGTTTGCCGTGTTCGATGTCTACTACCTCAACAAGCGGTCCGTGCGGGAGCTGCCGTTCGCTCGGTCGGAAGAGGAGGAAGAGCCAGCGACGGCAGGGGTTGGCGGAACCAACAAACGGAAAACAAAAGAGGATGTGTCGCCGCCGCCGGTGGCGTGGACGCGTCTGCAGTTGATGACCACCGCCGTGAAAAAGTACATGCGTCCGGCGTTGGCGTCGTCGTCGCCTGGGTCGTCCACGGGGCTGCGGGTGGAATGCAAAGAGTTTTTTGTGGCGCGAGCGAGCGATCCCCAGAGCATCTTCCAGGGGTGCGGCCGCCTGCTGAAACGCATTCACGACGGGCTCTTCGAATACGCGACGGACGGGCTCATTTTCACGCCGGCGACGTACGGCGTGGGCGGCGGTCCGGACATGGCCACGGGTCCACTCGTGAAGCACACGTGGACGCGGTCGTTCAAGTGGAAGCCGGCGCAATTCAACACGGTGGATTTCCTGGTGCGAATCGAGAAGGACGACACCGGAAAAGACAAGGTCTACACCGAATACGAGCCGGGCGTGGACGTCTCCTCAACGCAGCCCTTGCGGCAGTACAAGCGGCTGATCTTGCACTGCGGGTTCGACGAGAAACGCCACGGTTTCGCCAATCCCTTCCAACAACTTCTGGAATGGAGCCCCCACAGCAGCAGCAACGGCAGCAACAACGGCAGCAACGATGCCGAAGAGGTGATTCCGAAGACCTTTTACAGTGCGCGTCCTTTCCAACCGACCAACCCGGCGGATCTGCAGGCGTGTATCTGCGACGTGCACCTGCAACTGGACCACTCCAACGGGCATCTGTACATGGTGGCGGAGGACGGCCACTACTTTGGCGAAAACGCGGTGGTGGAGTTCCGCTACTGCCGGGACCCGCACCTGCGCGGCGAATGGCGGTGGCAGCCCCTGCGGGTACGGCACGACAAAAGCGCGGCGGCGTCGACCTCCCGCGATTTGCTGGCGTTGGGTTCAGCTGCTCCTCCTCCTCCGCACGCCTTGCACAAACGACCCAAAGGCAGTTTCGGGAACGACTTCTCCACCGCCAACAGCAACTGGTACTCCATCCACTACCCCATCACCGAGGACATGCTCTCCACGGGCAACGGCATCCCGAGTGAGGCCTTGGTGGGCGAGGACATTTACTACAACCGGAAAACCAGCGACACCAACACCCGCGGGTTGCGCGACTTCCACAACCTGTACGTGAAATCGAAGTTGATCCGCGGGGCGGCCAACCGCGGCGACACCCTGATCGACTACACCGTGGGCAAGGCCGGCGATCTGCCCAAATGGCGCGCGGCCGGCGTCAAGTTTGTGCTGGGCATCGACATTAAAAAGGACAACGTGTTCAACCGCGTCGACGGCGCCTGCGCCCGGTTCCTGAGCGAAGCGTCGAAGACGAACCACCTGCCGGCGGCCCTCTTTTTGCACGGCAACTCGGCGCTGAACCTCCGGGACGGCTCCGCCTTCGACGGACACAAGGAGAAGAAACTTGCCCTGGCGGTCTTCGGGGAAGGCAGCAAAGTCCGCGCTGAGCTGGGTGAAACCGTTCACAAGTACTTTGCCATCGCCGAAGACGGCTTCAACGTGTCGTCGTGCCAGTTTTCCCTCCACTACTTTTTCGAAAACGTCCACACGCTGCACCAGTTTGCACGGAACGTGGCCGAGTGCACGAAAGTCGGTGGACTCTTCGTTGGCACCTGCTGGGACGGCAAGACCGTGTTTGAACTGCTGAAACCGCGTCGCATGGGCGACAGCCATTCGATCTTTCGTTACGGCACGAAGCTCTTCAGCATCGGCAAACTTTACGACTATTCGGCGTTTCCGGACGACGAACTGTCCTTGGGCTACCCCGTCAGCGTCTACCAAGAAAGCATCGGCCAAAGTTTTGTGGAATACTTGGTGAATTTCGATTTCTTTTTCCGCGTGATGGAAAACTACGGGTTCGTGCTGGTGCCCCCCGAAGAAACCGTCAAGTTTGGGTTTTCGCGGGGGTCGGGCATGTTTTCCGAACTGTACCGCCACATGATGGACGAATTGCGCCGGCAGCCCTCCACCACACGCTACGGCATGGCCAACGCCATGACCGACGACGAGAAGGCCATTTCCTTTTTGAATCGGTACTTCATATTGCGGAAGACACACCACGTGGACGCCAAACAAGTCACCGACATCCTGCAGATGTCCTTGGAACGTTCGCCGCCGCAGCAGCAGCCATCTGCCGACGATCCCGACGGAGCGGCCACCCCGCTGTTTTCGCTGTCGCGTGCGCCGCTTTCCCCGTGGGCCACCGACACGCCCTCCACCAAGAGCCTTAGCAAAAAACGGTATGTGGAGTCCACCACCGGAAAACCCGGAGTTTGGGACGCTTCCTCTCCCAGCGAAAACGACCAGCAGCAGCTATCCAAACGCCCGAAAATGTTGCGCCGTTTGCCGCAAGCAGAAATGACCATTGACGGCTACGACCCCGTGGAAGAAGAAGGCAACATAGCTGTTTCTGCGGAACCTGCGGCGGAACCTGCGGAGCCCCCGGAATTGTCGGCGTCGCCGGTCCTTCAATTGGCACCCCGATCCCGCGTCGCCGAAAAATCCAAAGTCCTCAAATCCAAAAAAGACCCGCAGACCAAGACCCAGACCCAAACGAAGGTCAAACCAATGAAAACAACGGAATTGTCTATGTAATTGCCATTGTGATTGTACATGGATTGTTTGTAAATAAAAAAAACAATTGGTTGGTTTTATTTACAATTTTAAAGGGGGCTGCCGCCCTAAGGCGCCGAAGGCGCCGAAGTGATCGGTGCCTTCGGCACCTTGCCCCTCTTACACCCCCGCTTTTAATGTCTATCCTCCCGGCCCGTAAGGGCCGAAGGCCAAGACAGCCCTTCGGGCTGTCGAGTGGTTCGTCAGCCCGAAGGGCTGACTTTACGCCGCAAATGTCGAGCAAAGGCGCCGTAGGGTGCCTTTACGCCTGCCTTAGGTGTTTCACAAAACAGAGTAGACATCGACTTATCTTTTTCGATTTGATGTAAAGGCGCCAAAGGCGCCGCACCGCTCGGCCGGGTCATCACATCGAAAGAATAGAGGTTAAGTTCTTTTTTACAATTTTTTAAAATTATATATCAAGCACAAAAACAACTAAAAAGCAGGGGTGTAAGAGGGGCGGCAGCCCCTTTATTAGATACGCCAATGCTTATCACACGTCAAACAGGTAACAAAAATGGTGGCCGGCTCGTCGGCACTGCGGGTTTGCATCTCGTAATAGGTGCAATTTTTGGATTGGCAGCGAGAACAGGTGAACATCGCCGTGGAAGCGCCGACCTTGTTGTCCAGTTTGGAGGCGTCGCGTTTGATTTTGCGGTCAATTAGCGGCTGCCATTTGTCGGGCTCGTACTCCTGGTGCGTCAGGAAAGCGACCTGTTGCGGCAAGCATTCGCCGGAGAGGAGGCCCGCGTGGACCCCGGGGCTCTGCAGGTTGTTGTACACGGTGCGCAACTTGTCGAGGTACAACTGCACAAAGGCCTCGTTGTCCCACTTTTTCACGAGCTTGCGGAACGTGCATTCTTGGATCGCGAAATTGAAGACACCCTTTTCGATGTTTCGCACCACCTTGTCGACGTCGGTCTGGTGGCGCTCGGCAACCAGCAACAAGAACGGCTCGCCCATGCGGTCGCGGAGTTTCGACTGGATGTTGGACCGGAACGTAGGCGGATGCAGAATTTGCATTTCGGAAACACACAAGTTAATTTGTGGCAGTTGCGTTCAATCGTACGTTTCCTCTTGCAATTCGTCCTCGAACTGTTCGAATACCTCGGAGAGTTCGGGAGGACGGGGATTCGTCAGCAGCAACGACGCATTGTCCCTCTCGAAGGCAAACATTTGCAACGGAGGCTCTTGCGGTGAAGTCCCTGGCAACAGGTACATATAGAGCTTGTCCGTGTTTGCTGCTCCTGCGGCCTCTTCGGATTTGGACTTTGCTGATCGCGTTGATTTCGGTTCTTTCGGTTCTTTGGACTGTTTCGCCGCTTTGATTTTTTTGGGCTCTTTTAGTTCTTTGGAAACTTTGGGTTTTTTGGCTTTCGGCTCTTTTTCGGGAACAGAGTCCTTCGCTACCGCACTTTTCGAACGTTTGGTACTGGCACTCCCTTTTGCCGCCGCCGACGGCTTCAATCGTTTGCCCGTTTTTCGTGCGCCGTCTTTCCAACTGCCGCCGTCAGAGGACGAAGCATAGCTGATTTCTTCGTCGTCGTCCACCACGAACCCGTCTTTCAAATAATTGTCTTTCGTGCGTTCGATGGGGACCCCGGAGGCCTGCTGCAACCGCTCGAACTCCTCGTCCGTGTCGACGTCGTCGTCTTCTTCTTCGCCCGTCAAGTCCTCAAATCCCCCAAACAAGTACTCGTAGATGCCTTTCCAGGCGTCGACGTCCAAATCCATCGCCTCGTTCGTGGCCGGGTCCCACGCCACCAACACACATGACCCGAAAAACAGACACTTGTCCGGGGGAGGCGGAAAGTCGTATTTGTTTTCGCTGCCTGCACGGCCCTCGGTCTTTCCATACAACGACACGCGGCACTCCATGTTCTCCGCCTCGCCCCACACGTGGCGCAATTGGAACCCCTCCGCCGTTTTGAACCCCGCTTTTTTCCACAACGTGGCCAGTTCGCAGTCGGGCACACGCGCTGTGCGGAGCGCACCCGTCTTTTCGACAACGACAATTTCCGGCATGGGTTGCAGGGCGATATAAAAATGAGACCAAGCAACTGAACTTCTGCGCTACTGGTTTTATATTCCGATGCCTTTATATGAATTTTTTTGTGATATGCATTTAGTATATAACTGCCATTCGAAACATCCCATGCCATTGGTCCGCATCGACGACTCCTCGCTTCCGCCCACGTCCATCACGGACAGCGCCACCGGCGCCGAATACGCAGTGCATTTTGTGCCCAACGTGGTCGCCGTCAACCAACTCTGCAAGAACGCCATCACCTTGTCGACGCACCACCCGCACTCTCAAGTTGTCTCGCACCGCGGAGAACGAGCCACGTTCCTTGTGTGGATGAGCCAGTTCGACGACGCGCTGCTGCATTGGCTGCTGGAATGCGCCGTGTTTTTTGAATTGTTTGCGGTGCTGCGCGACCGCGTGTGCCCCAATCTCCGCATTTGGTGCAAAGGTCCCCCGCGGCCGTACCACGCAACCATTGCGGCCCACCTGGGGATTTCGGCCGACGCCATTGTGTACACCGTTCCCCCCGCAGCCACCAACGTCTGCATCGTGCCCCATCCCGACCAGATGCTTAACGACGCCCGGTTTTCCGACGCCGCACGCGCCCGGTTGGACCGCCTGTTCGCTCGGTTCGCTGCTGCTGCTGCTGGCGCAGACCCCCTTGTCGATGGCGGCTTGTTGCAGCAACCACTGCCGTACGATGTGGTGGTGTTGCCCCGCCAACAACTGCACAACAACGTGCACGCCAGCGGCCAGCGACGGAGCGACTGCTCCGACATTGTGTGCGAACTGTTGGCTCGCCGGGGCGCAGACCGCGTGTTCGTCCTGCACACCGACCGCATGCGCTCACTGCAAGAACAACTGGACATCGTTCGGTCCAGCAGCTGCATGATCGTGACGGACGGATCCCCGTTTTTGTTCAACGCGTTGGCGGTGAAAGGGTGCCGAATCATAGTGCTGGGTGACACGGTGTTGGAGCAAGCACGGCAATTCACGAAAATGAAATACTTATTGGATTACATCGAATCACGAAATCAAGTAATGTACGTGCCGTATGTACATGGCACCTTTGAAAAGGCCACATTTCTTTACAGTCAAATCGAACCGCTGCTTTCACTATGTCCGTTTCCGTTTTCAGCGGTTCCAGCAGATACATCACCGCCGACGGGATAAAACAACCGCACGGAGTGCCGACAATACGGACACTTCGGACACATCAAGCCCGACACAGCACGCGGATCATACCATTTCGACACACACATTCGGCAATAAATGTGCCCACACTTTGTTTCCAATCCGCTGGCTTTGCTGACGGGCTCATAACAAATCAAACATTGGAGACCCATAGTGTAGGAGTGGGTGCCACCAGCAGCTGCAGGTCGCGATTGAATTGGCAACGTCACCACCACTTCGCCCGAGACGAATGCACCTGTCGATCGACGAATCACCACGGCAAATTTGTCGGGAAACAGCTTCGCAAGAAACGCCGCCTCACGCCCTTGTTTGTTGGCACACAACATCCGAAAGAAATTTTGGTGGTTCGTCGCTTCGTCGATTAGTGCCGAACAAATGCTGTACATCCATTCCGCCACGTGTAGATTGCCCGACGTGTACGCCGTTGTGAAGACGTCAGCCACTTCATCCGGGCTAACGGTCACGCAAATGGTGTGCCCACAGAGGCCCAATCGTTCAAACAACCACTTTGCCACCGTCAAATTTCCCCGACGGCACGCCTTCAACAACTCCGAAACCAATATCCTGCCGTGATCATCGAAATATGGGTATTTCGCCCATAAGTACTCCAGCAATTCCAGCGTTTCACTGCATAAACACGCAGTTAAAAACACGCCCACAAAAATCCATTGCTGATGCTTTTTTCCAGAAGAGGATGCAGATTGTTGCCCCACGAACAATTTCGGACACGCATTTTCCAACAAACGCACAAAGGTCGTGGTGCCGTGACTGCACGCCTCGTTCAGCAAGATATTGCGGTGAAACAAAATCAGATCCGGCACTGGCGTCAGCGTGCCCAACCACTGAACCACCGACGCTTGGCCGAATTGAATGGCATACGTCAACGCACCCAACAGGGTGTTGCGGGTGATGTTCTCGTCGTGGTCGTATACCCACTGGGCAATGTCCAGCCATCCCTGCCGGCAAGCGGAACGAAAGGTGTGGTGGTGGTTGTCCTCCAATTTCAGTTGTTGGTCGTCCGCACAAAGGGTCTGCGCATATTGCAACATGCGTAGCGATCCCTTCGCCAATGCACTACAGACCATCTGTCTCACACAAGACCATCCGGTGAACCTGATGGACGAACCGATGCCAAACGTAGAAATCAAAAACATCACCACCGGCTCGTAGCTGACGCAATGACCAGCCATCAGCACTTCCATTGCAAAGCTGGCCGTGATTGTCTCGGGAAAACGACGGTGCACCCACCTGGCCATCTCCACCTGGCCTTTGTTGCACGCACCCTCAAAACTCCGTTTGTACAAACTTTGCGGCACCGGGTTCCCCGTTTCCCTGTGTCGCTGCACGACACACTCGGCCGCCACCAGACAACCCGTCTGGCAAACCTCCGCCAGCAACCACGGTTTTTGGTCGATGTAAAAGCCGATTGATGGACAATATTCCTTCGCGGCGGGAAAGGTGCGCAACCATTCGACCAGGTCCCAGTGTCCGTGGACGAACGCCGCATCGAACCATTGGGGGAACCATTTGGGGAACCATTGAGGGTTGCGTTCACTGAACGAATAATACAACGACAATATCCACTGCAACAATTTCAAGTGACCGTTGGTGCAGGCACCTTCGCAAATGGTTTCGATTTCGTATTTCACCAAAGGAGGCCGTCGCTTTTCGTACAACCATTGCGCCAGGGCTACCTGTCCCCGCTTACAAGCGGTCAAAAACACATCGAAGAGCATCTCCCGAAAACGGTGGATGCGGGTTTCATCCACGGAGTTTTCCGGGAAGTTATTTTGGTTGGGCCGTCGTCCCCCCGTCATTATGCGGTTGTACACCAACTTGGCGATTTCTATGTTGTCTTCTTTGCACAAAAATAGAAAGAGATTCAAGTCATCGGGTACAGCTTTGATGCCTGGCCAAAAAAAGATCCTTGGGAGATCGCCGCCGGCCGTTGCAGTGGACATTGTAAAACGAGCCAAGGTATGGGAGACAGGGTACAAGGAAACACGAATTTCCAGAATTTTTGATTGGAATTATCTTCTGGCGACACGCCTGGACACATACATCAACCCACAGGTAGTTGTACACACAGTTAGTATGGCCTTCTTTACCTCTCTGTCTGCAACAAATGGAGAGGGATGCTACTTGATTCTACTCTACTTGATTCAACTTCATTCAAGAACACAAGCGTTTTCGGATCGTTGTCAAATTTTTATATCTGCCTCTCTGCTACTTTTCTCGAACCCAAACATGTGGGATGTTGTTTACTTTTTTTGTTTTTTGATTCATTATGTTTATTTGCAGTGGTGCAGATGGGACCGAAAATTGCTTCTTGGAAAGGGATATTTGGGGTATAATTTTGAATACGAACTTGAAGGGGACACCAAGCAGACCACCGCCTATCAATCACCCAATCAATCCAAACACCTGCTGGTGTTTTTGTCGGGAGCCTACAACTTGGGATTTCACGCGTATATCCAAAAGGTGATGTGGGATATCGAAACCACGTGTCCCCTCATTGCACAGAAGTACACAATGGTTTGTTTCGAAAAATACGATCAATCGAGCATTTGCATCTATGACGACGTTGCTGCATGGATCGACAAGTTGGACACCGAGTTGGGCGGAATCGTGGAGCTCGTACTGATGGGGTTTTCTTCGGGCGGCGTCATTGCCAGCCATGTGATGCAGCGTTTGAAGCACCGCAATTACCGCAAAAAAATCATCGCGTACGACACGCCCTGGCAGGTGCAAGTCAACGTGGAATCGTTTGCAAAAAACACATTGTATCGCCCCGATTGGATTTTTTACCAAATGGTCCACCACACCTACGCCACCCATTTTAATCGTGCTGAAATCCAGGACTGTTTGCACGTTAACGACCACAAATGGATCAAAGGAGCCCACGAACTCGTAAACATTATCAAACGTGCACACTGCTACACGGACGAAGACTTGCGCGCGGTCACGGGTTGGAACTTTGACCAAACAGCGGACACTCTCGTCGTCAACATCTACACGATAGGGGATCCGTTCGTGAACCGCGCGGCACACAAACGATTTGTAAAAGAAAACATAGACAAAATTCACTTTGAAATTATTAATCTGAGAAAAGACATTTGCGGCCACACGAGCGACATGGCGTTTTCGACGAAATATCTGGAAGAAATCGAGGTTGCTATTTCCTGGGAGAACCACGGTGGCGACAACCCCCAAGACCGGAAGTTATGTGTTATGTCTTCTGTCTTTGCATGATTGTGTCTCTCTGACTCTCTTGGATGCCATTTGTTTGTAAATGAAAAACTGAAAACAAATATAAATCCAACCACGGATCGACGTAGTAATGCAGCCGTGGTTCATTTGTTAATTTTATTTTTTCGCCATAGTCCCGATGTTTCCTCTCTTTCCACATTGGATATCACCCGTCCATTTCGCCATTTCCTGCGTACGCACCGCAGTGGCGAACCAATGGAGTCGAGTCCAGGAGGCCGCGTTGCCAGTGCTGGAACCCGTCGTACTCAACACCGTCTTTGCCTTCCACCGCGCCAAAATTCGCGCTCATCTCCGCGTGCAAGCCCTGCGACGAAGGTCCGTGGTCGCTCGATGGCTCATCGGTTCCGCGGAACTGATGGCTCGAAACACCTGGTACGCTTGGGCACTCCTCACGCGCAAATACATCGAACCATCCGAAGACGTATGCATCAACGTGTTTGTGCAAAACGTCGTGTTCGCAGCGGATGGTCCCCGGTATTCGTCGACGGCCCACACGTATTCAGCGAAATATGGTTGGCCAGCCTTGCAGAATTTCTACGAAGACGAGGCCATTGAGAAGAACGTTGTTGATCGTCGTCGTAGCCTGCATCGTGACAAACATTGTTTCCAAACGCTGTTGTGGAAAGAGTTTGTGGCGAAATATACCGCCGTTTGGTTGCAATTGCGGTCACAGATGCAGTTGCAGCAAGAGTTGTTGGCGGAACAGCAACGGCAGAAGACTCGGTGGCTCGTGTATTTTACGATGGAAAACAGTACCCACAAACACCGCCACGCTACGCCCGAAGAACATTGTGCTGAAAATACGGAAGTAGATGACGATGATGACGACGATGACGACGATGATGGCAGCAGCTGCAGCAGCGAAGACACCTCGCCCTTGATGCCGAACACACTGGACATGTGTCAACAATCGATTTTGCTGGTGGGGTATTTTGCGAACAACGTCCGTATTTTCCGGGAAATCACGTTGACTGCAGGAAAGTACTTAGCGGCCGAACCCCTCACGTTGAACGAACAGACCGGTCCGCCCGGCCAATCCGAAGTGGACTTTTTAGCAGTGGAATACATTGCCAGTCCAGGGGCCACCCCGATTCCCCTGGAGATCCCGCGCTCCCATTACGCCGTCGGCAACGAAATCCTGTCGCGATCGTACATCTATTGGTATTTGGAACACCTGCCGAGGTACACGGCGTGGACATTTAGTGAAGACTACGAGGTCAAATGCATGGACGACACCCTCTGCGAAGTGGTGCTTCGCCGCAACCAGTACATTCAATTGGGTACGGATTCGTACCGTGTGGTTCACGTTAGTTCACACGACAACGACGTGCCCGATCTGGTGCCGATCGAAGGTGCCAACAAGAATGACAAAGAAACTCAAGAACAAAACGAGAGGTTGTCGCTGCTCCCCGTCGTGGACGACGACGAACAATGGGAAAAAATTGGCGATTCCCCTTGAAGGGTGCATGGTCGGCACCATTGTTTTATTGGTCGGGGAAGGTCGGTCGACTTGTTGCTTCGGGTCTCCTTCTCCTCTGCATAAAAAAAAGAACATAAAGATTTTTTTCTCCGGTAGATCATTGTAAATACTTTGTCAATCAAATTGGGAACAGGAAAAAGATGGAATGCGCCGCAACGACATCCTCATCTGTTTCTGCTTCTGCAACAGCAACGGCAACGGCGACCGCGACGGCGCGTTCCTCGGCCTTGCTTGGTAAATGGAATTTGTTTTATCATTTACCACAGAATAAAAATTGGGACCTTGGCAGCTACAAAGTCATTTCCACCGAGGGCATCGACACCGCGGAGAAGTTGGTTGCCATTGCAGACGCACTGCCCCCCAACGTTGTCAAGTATTGCATGCTGTTCGTAATGCGCGCGGGCATCACCCCCATGTGGGAAGATCCCCAGAACCGCAACGGCGGGTTCTTCTCCTACAAGGTCACCAACAAGTTTGTGCCGGAGGTCTGGCGACAACTGTTCTACGCGTTGTGCGGCGAAACGCTTTGCACCAACCCCAAGTACAACAAACTCATCAACGGCATCACCGTCAGCCCCAAGAAGAATTTTTGCATTTTTAAGATTTGGACACGCAGCATCGAACTGCAAGACGGCCGCGCCTTCATCGACATCCCCAATTTGTCCAAAAACGGCGTCGCCTTCAAACAACATACACCGGAATTTTGATGTGTTTTTTTTGTGTTGTGTTAAAATAATTTGTTTGCTTTTTCCAAAAATAAACAGATCATTTGTTTGAGACCGCAAGAACAGAGAGCTTACTTGCGGTGGGTTCGCAGCCGAAATGTAGCTTGTACGGGGGAATGATCGCTTAACTTCGGTACATAGGTATGTTCTTTGTCCGGGATAGGGGTCATCACCACTCCTTCCCCGACGACTTGCACAGAATCCGGCACCAACTCCAGCGAATCGTCTTTGTAATAGATCATGTCGACGATGCCACCGTACGCCGACGTGTCCTGGATGTGGTCGATCAGGGAACCGTCGCTTCGGTAGTAGACCGAGAGGTAGCCCCGCTCTGTTAAGTATTGGTGGATGGTGTCCATGTAAATCCACGTGTCCCACCGTTGTTGGCGATCGGCTTGTTCTTCTGCGGACACCTCATCCGCAGAAGATGGCAACAACGAATGGAAATAGGCTTGCGTGCTGGCAAATGCTTGGGGAGTTTTGATTTTGGTGTTGAAATCGCCACAAATGATGTCGGGGTTGTCTTTTTCCACCACATCCTGTATTTGGTGAAGCTTCTGCAATGTGTATTCGGGATTCAAAATCGCTTCCTTGTCGTCGAATCGGCCGCCCGTCAAATGCACCGACGCGATCGTTATGGGCGTTCCATGCAGCTGAATGGTTGCCGAAGCAAAACAACGTTGGACGGCGTCTTCGTTCACTGTTCTGACTAAATCGCGGGTTGAATGTGTCACTTTTATGCCATTTCGCACACAGACCGCATTGGCCAAGTGACTGTCGGTTCCATAGAGGTACTTTGATCTTGGCCATGCCAACGGTTCCGACCGGCACACGGAAAAGACACGCATCCCATCCCCGTCTTGCCTTGTGGAAGAAGGCTCACTGAAATTGTTCACTCGTTCCAAAGGATTGGGAAACAGAGGGTAACCCGCTTCCGTCGACATGTATGTTTCCTGCAAACAGGCGACGTCGGTAGTGGCAAACAACTGATTGAACAAACGCATTTTCGGGATGTTTTCACGGGCCGATACCACGCGTTTTCCGTCGTCGTCGTCGAATGCAAAATCGTACAAATTTAAAAACAATTCGACGTTAAAAGTCATGACGGAAAACTCGCGGGAATCGCCGCGTCGTCCGCCAGTGGTTTTTCGTTTTTGGGTTCTTCGCCGGCGTCTCGACGCAACGCGACGGCCACTGCACCGACGGCGTTTTTGGAAAGACACTTTCTTTGTAAACGCCATCTTCTTTATCATGTTTTGCAAATCCCACTACATGATATTTAGTGACATATAATTTGTGCAAGGGCTGGAAGGGGGTTTCGAAGGATAGGGGTTTCGAAGGGGCAAGGCACCCAAAGGGTGCCGAGCAACCTCGGCCCACGTAGTGGGCCTTGGGACAAGGAATCCGGAGGATTCCGAACCCCCTTGGGGGGTTTCGAAGGATAGGGGTTTCGAAGGGGCAAGGCACCCAAAGGGTGCCGAGCAACCTCGGCCCACGTAGTGGGCCTTGGGGCTACGCCCCCCTTGTTTAGACCGGCGCACTGGGCGGCAGCTGGGCCAAGCACAACTGGATGTGGCCCAGCGACGCCACGTCGTATTTTACAATTAACGGCAGCTTGTTGTCCAACTGTATTTCCAAATGGCTGCACAAGGGCGTGCATTTTGTCACGTGACTGAGCGACTTCAGGGAAAACTCGCCCTGGATGACGATCGACGGATCCGCCATTTTCGTGAAATCCAGGTTGTGTTCCGACTCCGAACGCGACACATGGCACTTGGCGAAGGACCCCTCCCCCGAAAATATCAACTCGCTGCCCACCGACTTGATTTCCATGCGTCCCGAGATGGCGTTGATGTCGCGCACAATCTTCTGCAAATCCGTCGTCGGCATCCGGATGATTGTCGGGTAGTCGATGTTCGACGGGAAACTGAACTCGTCCGCGTCCGTGTTCATCAGGCGCAGCTTCTGGTCGTACAACTGCCGGATGTTGCCGTTGAAGTACTGGAACCCCAGGTCCGTCACGATCCCGCCGTTGTAACTCACCGGGTCAATGTAAATCGTCAGCGTGTCGTCGTTCGAAATCGACGAGATGACCTTCGACAATTGCTGCGTGTTCACGCACACAATGATCTTGTCCGGCTCGCAGTGATAATATTCGAAGTTTTTCGCATTCAACTCCACATTCACCAAGATGGTGTGCGAATTGTCGAAATTGATGATTTTTAACCCGTATTTCGTGAAGGTAATCGTCGCGTCCGTCAACGTCTCCTTCAACGCCGCAATCATGTTGCGAAACGGCTGGATCTGAATCGTTTTGATCGTCAACACATTTTGGCTCTCGTTCATTTTGTTTGGAAAAACCCTTTCGGTGTCACCGCACGTTGGCTGTTTCAGGTTTCGGGTTCAGGTTCAGTCACTTCCGCCAAGTGCGTTTGTTTTACATGCCACCCTTTCCATATTTCTCTTTAACTCCATATTTTTTCACAAATACAGTCACTGTTTGACGACGGGGGGGGGG
>JACCEC010078350.1_pt1 | contig 19715 bp, 14 predicted proteins | sample 7450121 | NCBI WGS metagenome assembly JACCEC01 (sample SAMN15323455, study PRJNA562643) | freshwater metagenome | isolation source: river surface water | place: USA:Blue River Watershed | collected 2017-08-18 | reverse complement strand
TAATAGATGGTAAATACTTTTTAGAAACCATTTTATTAGAAAAAAGCTGTTCCAAACTGTACTTAGATGAATCAAGTAAATAGTTTAGATTGAATATCTTAGACTCATTAATTTTTGAAAATTGGGTATGTTGTTGTAAGAAGGAATTTATATCTTCTACAAAAGCATATTTTTCCCAATCTGCTTCATTCTCTTTACATAAATACCAACAATCTTGTTTTTTTTGTAAAAACAGAAAATCGTTAATATTTTCTAAATCCTTATAATTTCGTAACATTTTTAATCTTAAATTTAGTATTAAAAAAATGAACAAGTTTTATAAATGAATTATGATTTACAAAGTAGCAGAAATTGTATAATATACTGTTGTTGAGTACGTTTGTACGGGTAATAATACTGACATACCACTTACTTTATAGCTAATTTGTACAGATAATCGGTCTTTTACTCCACTGAAAAAAGTTTGTGGGATTGATGTTACTTCTTGATAGGCTGTGGTTCCACTTGGGTATATTGAAGCACCTGAGGCAGATGTACTTCCATCATCAGTTTTGTTGACCCAAAGTCTTAGATTTGAATTCCAAGTTATAGGTGTATTGGACACTGATAATTGCCAATTTGAACATCCATTAGAATTCGCAATACTAATCGTAAGATTACCTTGGGTTCTTGAGATAGTGAGGTCACTACTTTCGTAATCTAATCCTGTTCGACTACTCGGTAACGTTGTTAAGGTTTCGGATAATGAAGTTCCCACAAGACTAATCGTAGGACTACATTGGGAAAAAGTATCAATAACGACACTACAAAAAAAACATAAGCATAATAATCGTTTCATTTTTTACTAAGTTATAGTGAATGTGATACTTAGATTAGTATTACCTGCCCTTAATTGACTGTAATCTGAGATAACTAATTCAAATTTTAGATTATAACCATATCCACTACCTTTACCTGTATATGCTCCACCAATATTGGATATTATGACTTGTGGGCTTGTTGATAAATTTACTGAAGATACATTGCTACCAAGGACTCCTGCTCCTCCAGTTGCTGGACTTATAGTTAATTTTAGTGCCATTCCGCTCGGTATGCTTCCTGAAGTGATTTGAGCAGAAATTGTTCGGGTTAATAAAGACGGTACAGCCGATGTGAAGTTAATCCATTTGGTTGTATTATTAACAACTAAAACCGTTTCCCCTGCAATTGAGGGAGAAGTTGCGACTAAATTAAAAACTGAATTGTCTGGTGCAAGCGAAACATAAGCTACTCCTGTTGTGGTTGCAGATATAGTTGCTGATTGCCCAAAACAGGCTATTTGAATAAAAAAAAATATTATTGATTTAATAAACTTCATGTCTTTATAAGAATTATTTAGCTCAGCTATTCAAGCTTACAATTGGACAAATACTGTAAAATATACTATTATCATCAAATGGTCCGATTGAAATCGTCAATTATTTATTAATCTATAATTTGTTTTTTTCTTTGAACTCTGACTTCGAGGTGTTTTTTGGGTTTGCTTTACATTTTTTACATTTGATTTAGGTTTCCCTGTCTCAGCAGATTTACTATTCTTTTTATAAGATGAATTAATTGTAGATAACTCTTTCTTATTATCTTTCTTCTCAATCAAATTAAATGTAGTAGGGGTAAACTCTATTGTACGTTTATAGTTTTCGATTGTGAAATCGACTTCGACACGATCATCCTCAACGACTTCAACTGATTGAGTAGCATCAGTTATTGAATAGTCTTCCTGATTTCCTCCAATTACGCTTGCTGTTATTAGCCATTTACCTGGTTTAACTTGCTTACACGAAAACTCATCATCTTTATTAACTTTGGTATAGAATGTTTCTTCGTCGTTTGATACTTTGATTAGAACTGATGGTTTTGCTTTCCTTTCATCGTTTTCAACATCTACGAAGAATATTTTGCCTATAATTGAGCCTGTCTTGGTCAGAGATAGGTTTATTTGTTTGGTGCTATCTCCTTTTAAGTCCACTTCTAAAGGAAGTCTGAGGTTTGCGATTACGCCTTGAGGTACGCTCGTTCTGTCAATGTCGATGTAGTATTTGTCTGAAATCAAATGCTTAAAGTAAAACTTCCCATCTTTATCAGAAACATATTTTCTATCTCCCAGAGTTATAACAATTCCCTCTTTCTTTAGTCCATCAGATTTGAGAGATATTTGTCCTTGTATGTTACCTAAGTTTTTTACTCTTGAAATAGGAGCATTCAATCGATAAGAGTATTTTAAAACAAAATACAACGTATTTTGCATTGTCGAACTAAATGTAGGAATAAGAGTTTTACCACCTAATAATTGGAAAGTATGTTTTTTTAGGTTTAAATTAACGGTTGTGTATAAAAGGCTTTGTGAATGAGTAAGTTCATCAAGTGCATAATTACTTCTGTAGTTGAAATATGCATTGAGTTTATTATTAATTGGTAATCTGAGTGATGCACCGTAATAAAAATAATCAGTGAGTATGTTTTGAGATGAGAATCTACTCGTACGGTCATGTTGTAAATAAACACCAGCCCAAGCCCATGGTAAAATACGTACTTCGGGCTGTATCACATTAGATATATTTTGTCTGATAATAGAGGGGTCATCTAAAGCCAACAGATTTTTGGCTTTTCCAAATCTTCCTTCATACCAAATATTTATCCTTCGACCATTTAGGTTGTAGGCTAATCGGGCGTATTCTTGTTGATAGAAAAAACGTTTGGGCTCCATTCTATCTTCATTTTTTTGCCAGTTATAGCTTAGATTTATGCTACTATTTTGGTTGATATTATAACCAGCATAGCCCATGAAATTTGTATTGAAAGGAGAAGTGCTAAAATTGATTGCATCCATGCTCGGGTTTAGTCGCATGATGTTGGCATTCACACCCAAGGTTACTTTTTTACTTACATTTACAGAAACATTGTTTGATAATAAATAGCTATTTCTGAAATATCCATAAAACTCTTTACCAGAATAAATAAAATTACCTCCGTAATTAAATTTTCCGATATTAAATCCAATTTTTGCTAAGGCAGCAAAATCATATTTTTTGTTGTACATACTGCCAGTAAGCTCTGATTCGAAATTGAACCTTTCGGTTCTGTAATTAGCCGCAACTCCCACTAAATTTACCCATACAAAACGTTTGATTTGAGTATATTTTGAAGAATAGTCGATTGAGAGACGTAATTTGGGATTAGGTATAAAATATAGACTCCCTCCGAATGTGGTTTTTTGTTCATTGAAAAACCTCGGCTGGATATAAAAAGCATAAATACCTACTTTATTGTAGCGGGTTTCAAAGTTGGCTACCCTACCAAATCGCCCGTTTTCCATCAATTGATTTAGCTGTAGAGTAAAATCGCCAAGTTGAATGCTTGACATAAACTTATTTTTGCTGTATTTATACCTTAGAGTATAAATATCATAACTACCTAAAAATGGGATATTGAAGTTGGTAGGACCATGTATGAAGAAATTTAATAAGTGCCTATTAGACTTATCTAAGTACCCATTTCCATTAATATCTGCCTGAACACCATAAGTGGCTTTTTTATCAACAAAATAAAGAGTACTCCAAAAACCGACATTTATAGGAAAACGATTGTAGAGTTCAGTCTTTTTTATTTTTTTTGAATAAACTAAAATAGAGTTTGTAAAAGTGATTGGTTTGAGTGAGTCTTTTAGAATTGCTTTAATACCAAAAGTATAATTAAAAGAATTTGTTTCTCCTTCTGGAATCAAAAGTTTAGAAAAAATCCTTGTTGATTCGTTAGGGTTCAATCCGTTTATTTCATTTTTACCATCAATTTTACCACCTAATGCTTCTAATTTGAGGTTGTCTTTAATGTTACCTCTATTTTCTACTAAGTATTCAACTTTTAAGCTATCACCTTCTTTGGCTGATTCTGGGAGTAAAACAGGCGAAATAATTATTTTCCTAACTGATGAAACTTGAACCTGAAAAGGCTTCTCTACTTGGTAGCCCGATACGGTATTTATGAGAATCCGAGATGTGATAGTTCCAGGTGGAGTAAACTCAGAAGTATTGACTGAAAATATATATTTTACTTTTTTTTGACCAATGATTGCTTCTGGTTCTTTTTTCGATAATACCTCCCAAGTACCTGGTACTTTTAAGGATACTGTCATTTTTTCTTTGAAAGTAGATGAACTCTCTACATCAAATATTAAATTAAAATATGAACCTGGAGCGATTCTCTTAGGTATATTTACTATACTGACTTTCAGTCCACTTTGTGCAATGCATAAAGTAGAATAAAAAAAGAAAAATAGAATATAACAGCAATTTCTCACACTTTATAGTAGTTTACTCATTAAATAATATAGTGTATTTTAGCTGGTGAATAAATGTGATATACCTGCCAATTGTGATTTTATTATTTGATACTTTACATTAATGTAAGTAAAGACTGAAGAAGTTTACAAAAGCGTGTCAAACCGCAAATAGTATTATTTGTTTGCAATCAGTTATATAAATCAACAGTCAATAGACGACATTTTATAGTAGTTTAAAACATTTTTAATAAATGCTTCACTGTGATTATAATTGTCGGTGTAATAATTTAAACTATCTATCTGATTTACATCAGATGATAGTTTATTAGCTTGGTGTGCCGAGAAAACTCGGCAATTAAATATGTATTAGAGTTAGAGTTTATTCAATTTTTATACTAATATTTGAGCCAAAAATCTTTTTTCCAGTATCTGATATAATTACGCCATCGTATTTTCCTGGCGGTAAATTCTTGACATCTATATCAAATACATTACATCGAGAAGGGTAAATTCTTTTGCTTTCTGCCTTTACAACCTGAATTTTTGTGCCTTTAGAATCATAAACTTCTAATTGTACTTTTACGGGTACTGCAAAAAAACCAGTGTTTTCTAATTCAACTTTTACTGTTCTACCATTTAAATTATTTTTGGTTAAAGTAACATTTCTATAAACCAATTTTGGGGCTTCAAATGAACCTAAATCAACTATAATCTGAACGGCATATCTTGCTCTATTTTGTACTTTTAATTCTCTATCAGAAGACACAATAGGGTCACCTGGTTCTACCATTGCAGCACCCCAATACGTTCCCGAGGTAGTGTTATCAGGTATATTTATTCTGTATGTTAAATTATATTCTTCTTTTGGATTAAGAGTCTTTTCATCAACATCAAACTCTAACCATTCATTTAAACTTCTATCGTGGTTCTGAGTATCTGAAAAAAAACCGCCACTTCCGCATACAAACATGATATTGTATTTAGAAGTTGTAAAAGCTTCTTGCTTTTTGCCTATATTCTTTAGTTTTATTTGTCCAATTATTTGACCATTAGGAGAAGATTGGTAAACATGGCTTAATCCGTTTGTGATGACTATTTGTGCGAATGTATTTATAGGAAGAAAAATGCTTAGGAAGTACTTTTTCATTTAATATTTATCAATTTTTTATATATATCCTTAAATACCGAGATGATATTTAAGGATATACAAGTAATTTTAATTAACTCCTTAGTAGTATTAGATTGTATCAGCCAATGTGTAAACAACAGCAACTGTATAAGTATCAGCTCTTAATGCTGCATATTGTGCTGCTGTAATACCTGACATTGTTGTCGAGTAAGTAAGTGCAGCACCTGAAGTTGCTGTAGTACCAGTAAAACCACTTGTAATACCACTAATAAGCTTTGGAGTGCTCGCTACTGGATTACCAGTTGCTACGATTCCAGTTACACCTGAAGTTTGAGGAGTTACGATATTTACTATTCCGCCAGTTGCACCAAGGTTACCATTGCTTGTGATACCTGCGGCATCAACTACTGGTACTGTTGCAACTACTTTTAAAGTAATACCAGCTAAACTTGTCTCTGATGTTGATGCAGTTACGTAAATAGCTCTGTTCGTTGATGCAGCATTCATCATTGATGAATATTGTAAATAGATAGGTGTTGCTGAGCTAACATCGGCCATATTTGCACCAGCGGTTGTTGGAGCTATATAGGTTAAATTCTGAGTACTGTTACCAACGATTGCAATTAAGGTAACTGATGGAATAACAACATTTACAGTTTGAGTAACTTGTGTTTGTGCAAAAGAAGAACCAAATGCAGTAAGTAATGCGATTAATAAAGCAGTTTTTTTCATTTGTTTTTTTTTTAAGTGTAAAAAATATGGAGTTGATTTAAAATTCTAAAAGAGCAAAATATTAAAAAAAGAATAAAATCTATTTTTAATAACCTATCAGTCTTGACTATAACCTTACACTTTTTTTTTCCTAACTATTCGCAAATAACATTGAGCTATAATTTAACTACAAATTATATCGTTAGAAGGACATTAATAATCGGCAAACGGGATTTTTTTTGCTATTATGTTAACGCATAATAACTATTTGAAAGGAGAAAATGTGGTTGATTGTATTTTTGACCATATTGATAGGGAGATGAGTCCCGCTGAGTCAATTATCTGTACTTAATGATTAATAAGATAAGAAAGCAAAGGAATTTGTAAATAGGGCAGAAGATGGGTGTTAAAATGCTGAAATATAAATATGTTATCCGAAATAAAGTTGTTAACCTGTATAGGTATACGTGATTAGCATAATTGAGGCATTGCCATCAAATTACAACTTATCTTATATTTTTCAAGAACAGTCATTATTTCATCCTTAGAATATGGTTTTGCTACTCTGCCATTAAAAAGCTGCTTATATCTCAATAATTCAGTTGTTGTTTCACAAGAGCTTTGTAGAATGATTGGCGTTTTACAATTTAGATTTTCGTTATGTCTAATTTTTTTTGTGGCCTCAATACCATCCATAATGGGCATTTCTATATCCATTAATATTAAATCAAAGTTTTCTTTCAATGAAAGTTCAACTGCATCCTTCCCGTTATCGGTTACTTTATAGTTGTAACCCAGAGAAGATAGAATCATACTTAAATGCTGTTGATTGAATATCGAATCTTCAACTATTAATATCATTGTATTATATTTTATGTGTGTTTACAACTTCATTTAATATTTTGGAGTTAGTAAAACTACGTGGGTAAACCCAAAATCGTTGTAAATGTAACTATTTTAGCTCACTGCTATTTTAAAAGGAGTACTGCTATTCGATGAATTGATATATATAATCTTTGAATGGTTGTTTTGTACTTAGAATTGCTCTTGTAAAAATCATTTTGCCGATATTGATAGGTATTTTTAGTCATTTAAGGGCGTTTTTAAGGAAGCTTTTAGGAATTTCATTGACTTATTATTAATGCACATGGTTGTATAGCTCTCATCCAATGTAATAGTTGATGAGAGAAAGTGAGATTCTTTAATGAATGTGCTTAATTAGTAAGTTTAGTGCTGATTAGCGATTAAAAGTGTCGATTGAACGATTATTTTTTATGAATGACAAACTTCAACTTATGTTTGTATCAACATTTTAATAAGGTGTTCACTCAAATAGCAATTGAATAATAATAGGACGGTAGTATTGCGTCCTATTATTTTATACAAAAAGTTAAACGGGCTAATTCATTGATATCTACAAATCGGTTTATTGTAGATTACTATATATTGAATTTAAAAATTTAAAAAGTACAAGACTTTACTTTTTAAGTATGGTAAATAATTCACAGCAAATGCAAGTAGATGAGAAAAAATGGACGTTTTGCGTCCATTTTTCTTTTAAATACTATTCAACGATTATTGCTGTTGTTTCAGAAGTTTTTTTTTTGCTCCTATTCTAATTGTTTAATATTTGCAGCTGGTATGTTAAGAATTCACTTGAGTTTGAGTTGATATTCTTTTCATCGTGGCTAATTGGAAAGTAGGATATATAATTTATTCTACTTTTTTAAGTAAACTCTTCTTTTTTAAGTATTTCAATTTGTGTATCAATAATTTTTTCAATTTCAGAAATGTTCCAGTGTTTGGTTAGGTTTTTGATTGAGTCAGTATAACTCGAATTATTAGAAAGTATAAGCTCAATTTCTTGTTCAACTAATGTGAGCCCAACCATTTTAAAAGCTGGTTTGATACTGTGTAGTTTATTCTTGGTTTCAACAAGATTTACTTTATCAACATTTTGGATAATTTCCTTGAATTCTCTCAAATAGTTTTGTTTAAAATATTCAAAAACGCTTAGAGCATATTCTCTATCTTTTTCATAGAACTGTTTCAAGAAAACTGTATCTAAATTTTGGTGAAATGGAATCTCTTTTTTTACTCCTTGAAGATTATCTGACTTGAAATATAGTTGCATTTTTTCATATAAATCTGAAATAGAAAAAGGTTTTCTAATAATATCATTCATTCCATTTTTTAATATTTCAACCTCAATATTGGATGTTACTACGGCTGTCATTGCAATAATCGTAAATACATCTTCGGTATATATTTTTCTAAGTTGGGCTGCTGTTTCTAAACCAGATATTCCAGGCAACTGTAAATCCATCAGTATTAAATCATATTTATTTTCTTGAAACTCGGCCAGAGCCTCTTCACCTGATGAAACAATATGGAAATTTACAGACCACTTATTCAAAACTTTGGCTACATATTTTTGATTAAGGTCATTGTCTTCCACAACTAAAACTTGTACTGAACTAAATTGAGTATTTGTTGCCAAATTTGATTTTGGAGTATCTATTTGTTGTATTGATTTACCTTTTTCAAATACCATATCAAAGAAAAAAGTTGAGCCTTTTCCTTTGACACTTTTTACTTCAATTTTGCTATTCTGTAAAGCTAATAATTGCCGAACAATATTTAAACCTAAGCCAGAACCTTGCGATTTGTGAAACTTGGTAGAGGGAAGTTGTTTGAATTTTTCAAAAATAATTTCCTTCATATCCTCATCAATACCAATACCTGTGTCTGAAACTTTAAAATTTAGTTTAACTGAGTTTGCAGATTCCTCTTGATGAGTTACACTTAAAATGATGCTACCCTCCTGCGTAAATTTCTCGGCATTTGAGAGTAAATTGCTCAAAACTTGTTGTAATATGACCTTATCGGCTATAACATCTAAATTTGGTGTAAAATCAAAATCTATTTTTAATTTTATATTTTTTTTGGATAAACTATATTCAAATGTATTTACTATCTCTAAGAGAAAATTCAGTAGCCTAAAAGTTGTTTTTTTGATTTCGACATTACCTGACTCAATTTTTGAGATGTCTAAAATATCAGAAACAAGTTTTTGAAGATATCTTGTTGACGTATCAAGAATCTCAACATATTCTTTTTGCTCATTATCAATATTTGTCATTCTGAGCAAATCACTCATGCCAAGTATCGCATTAATTGGTGTTTTTAATTCATGGGTCATACTCGCCAAGAAGAACTTTTCGCTTTCTTCGGCTTTTTTAGCATATAAATTAGCGTATTTAAGAGCTTCCTCCAATACTTTTCGTTCTGTTATATCGTAGAAAAACAAGACACTACCTTGCGGGTATTTCTGTTGATTAAGAATTGGCGAAATATTTACCAGTACCCAATTTCGCTGGTTGTTACTTTTGATTAATTGCATCTCCTGACTCTGTTTCTGGCTATGCGGAAGACTCAAAAGTGTTGAGAGAGTACTTTTCTTGCAATTAGACAAAATAAATGTATCAATAGACTGCCCAATAAGTTGTTGTTCAGTATATTCAATCATTTTACAAAAGTTTGCTGAAGGGTGTATTATTAAACCTGAATTATCAACCTCAACAACACCAAATTGCAAATTCTCAAATATTCCTCTATACTTTTTTTCACTTTCTTTTATCATATCAAGTGAGTAATAGGTATTGGTTATATCTTCATATTGCCAGATACCAAATTCTGCGTCATATCTGTTTTTGAAAGGGAAATAACTTCTTTCTAAAACTCTACCATCTTTCAAATGTAAAACTTCGCTCAATAGTTCAGTCCTACTATTGCATATTGACAGTGTTGAGGTTTTGAACTCCTCTGACGAAGCAAATAAACCTACAACTATATCCAAAACTTCAAAGCAGTTCCTTCCAATTAATTGTTCTGGAGTAACCGCCAAACCAAAAGTATTTACTAATGCTTGATTAATTATAACGATATTTCGGTTAGAATCTTCCATTAAAATTCCAACTTTGAGATTCTCAACTAAACTTTTAGAAAAAATATTCTTCTCATCAAAATCTTCAAATATGTCTCTTTTTTGACTAACATCTTTTGCAGTGATAGTAACTAAATCTTCATTTTCTACATTAGTTATGAAAAGATTTAGTCTTATCCAAATATATATATTTTCTGCATTTCTAATCGGGAATTCAACATAAGAAGAGTTTTGTTGTGTAGGATATCTAAAGAGATTTCGGATAAAAGGACCATACATCTCAAAAAAAATTTTTTGTAGTTTAGGATTGACTTCATAACCTAAAATTCTCATGGCTGGGGCAGATATAAACTTTACTTTCCCTCTTTTATTGATTATACAGAATAAGTCTGGAATCTTTGATTCTAATTGCTCACATATTTTATCAAAATGAGAATCGGGTAAAAGAAATAAAAAATGTTTTTTTGTTTTACGATAGTAATCTTTTAAAATACATTTCATGGTGAATTAAATTTATATATAATAGCGGATGGGTAATAGTAATGAATAGGCAATACTAATGAATAAAAAATATAGATACGATGAATCGCAATGAAAAGTAATGGAGGTTAAAGAAAAGTCTATGAATGGTACTTTAAAATCGGTAAACGGTATTTTGCCATGTAAATTGGCAATAATAATTTCAAAAAACTAATTTATATTTATTAGTGTAAGTATAAAAAATCAGTCTTAAGTGTGGATTTGTATTCACTCCAATTGCTCAAGAAAAAAAGATTCTGCCTGACTCCAATGAAAATTAATTTATTCTCTAACTCTATTGTTTTTTTTATTTGTTATAAAATACTGATATACAATTAGTTATATAGGTAAAGAATTGATTCGATAGTGGATTTATGGTTGTATTTACGAAGCAAATACATGAAATCTAAACAAATTAGTATTGTATTTAGTTTTATAACTAACTAAATAAATGTAAAATATTCAATACGAATCTTTAGAAAGGAAGAAGTTTGACTGTAAATTTATAACGAAGTAAAATAGAATTATTCATATAAAAAAATAGGGGAATAATAACTCCCCGATTTTTAATTTTATTTAGTCCCAAAATAAAAATGATGAAAAGGTGCTTACTTAAAAGCCCTGCAACTTAATTTTTATTGTACGGATGCAATTAACAATGAAAATATATGTTACACAATTTTAATCGGTGAATGGTTGAAATTTATCTATAAGTGTGTTTTTAACTAAAAATGTTTGCATTTTTGGTTAAACATTTTATATTTACATCATGAAAATAATCCGTATGAAATAAATTTTAGCTACCGATTATTGGTGTGTTTTTAATAATTACTAATCTGCCTATTATTTTTATATTATCAATTCTTTTGTCTGCGATTTCATTGTAACATTTCTGCTGTTGAACAATAACGATTGTACTTAATATTTTTATGTAGTGAGTATTGTAAGTTTACTCAATTTATTGTTTGATTATTTAATTGAATTTTAATTCACAATATTTTTAAATAAACTTATTGTTTTTAAGTGTGATATAGTTACCATTGTTATGTCATACATAATTCAAGGCCTTGGAATTTATAAAAATAAATAGCCATCTTACCGTTTATATAGTGTTGTTTACCGTTTATATAGTGTTGTTTGCAGACAATTTGTGTCGTTTCATAGAATTTGTAAGTCAGTTTTGATAGATTAATTTATTAAAATCCGAACTTAGTGAAATAATTCAGACGCTTTAGACTAATAATTTTATTGGAAATGTGAAATAAACTTATTAGAATACTAAAACAAGTTAGTAATCGAAACATTATTTTGGACTTAAATTGGTTATGTTGATGTATGTGCTTCATAGTTAGTGAAAATATGAAGCTAATTAGAAACAGAAATAATTAAAGAAATAGTTTTAACTGGTCTGATTAGTGTTAGATATTGATTTTAATTTGAACTGCTTTTGCTGTAAGATATTGAGTTGAATAAAGATTAAATTGAGTAATGAATTATTTTGCTGTGATACATACTATTTTATTAACTAACGTAAATCAAAACAAGACATTTTTAGTTTTCAAAGTTAGTAATCATAATGCTGTGAACCTTTTTGAAGAGGAGTATTTGAGTTGAAAATTATGTATTAAACTTTAAAAAAATGAATTGTATTATAATTGAGGATGATTTTTTATCACAGCAAACAATAATCAGATATTGCAAAATGTTTGGTGATGAGCTGAACATTTTAGGAGTTTTTGATTCAGTAGAAAGTGCTGAGGCATTCATTAAAAATTGCGAAAAGAAAGTAGATTTAATCTTTGTTGATGTTATTTTACCTGGAAAAAACGGTATTGACTTTATTTCTGATTTGTTTATAATGCCATATATTATAATGACAACTTCATATGATAGTTATGCTGTGAAGGCATTTGAAATGAATGTTGTAGATTATCTTAAAAAACCATTCATATACAGACGTTTTGTTCAATCAATTCAGAAGGTAAAGAAGTTGATAAAAATGGACGAAGATAAGGGGTCTAATGAAACCCTTATATTAAAAAACAAAGGTGCCATAACGCGATTTTTGATTAAGGATATAGACTACATAGAATCATACTCAGATTATATCAAAATATATATAAAGAAAGAAGCTTTTCTGCATCTAATAGCTTTGAGAGATATTTTGAAGAAGCTCCCTTCCGAGAAATTTGTACAAATCCATAGAAGGTTTATTGTTAATATCGAAAAAATATCTTCTATAAATGAAAATAAAATATACTTGGATGGGTACGAAGATTTAGAACTCCCAATAAGTCGAGCCCAAAGGAAGAATTTTTACTCGCTTTTTTTGAAGCAGTAAACATACATAATTATCATTTTCTTCTCTCTATCTCCCCTAAATTTAGGCAATTTGTTAATCAAACGTCTTAATTTAGAGGAGATAGAATAATTGTATACAATTCCAAAATGGTTGGAACAAATCTAACCTTAGTTATCTTCTTCAAAGGTTTACTCAAAAACCAATATTTATTCTTCTTTGCTCGAAGAGATAATAATCACTCATCGAATATGTAATACCATCCGTCGAGTATAGTTGTGTAAAATATCTTGAGGCCCTAAATTAGCTGTAACAATATGTTGTAATTGAATAGCTTTGATAATAAATCTGTAGTAAATTCAGATTACCTATCTCACAGTTGGCGTTCTAAAAGAGTAACTCTATGTTTTGGTCAGAAACGTTTTTATATTTTTTTGTATTCGGATTAGGTGTCTTGTTTTTTCTATTTATGGTCAAAAAACTGCGTTATTTTGAATCAACGAAATACCTTTTTTATATTACTTTGTGTCTCTATTTCATTGTATTTATTCATAGTTTACGCATCTTTAAATATAACTTCTTAATTCCTTCCGAACTTAATAATATCTCTTATTTTATCGCATTTTTAGGAGTTTTCGTTAGATTATATTTGATGAAGATGATTTATCCTGTCAAATCATTTTCGTTGAAAAAATTGAAGCATTTTATACTTCCAGCTTTCGTAATAATTACAGAAATATTTGTGAGGAATATCAAAATTAATGAAAGCGTAATACTAATTTTTCAACAGTTTGCTATACCCAAGATTAGTATAAATCATTTTTCAATTGTTTTATTTATTATCGGCTTTTCATACATCATTTCATCTTTGATTATTATTGTACGATTTATTAATAAAAAATCTGAAATTTTTAAGCGAATAAATAATAAAACCTTAATATGGTTGAAAATAGTAGTATTCGTTACCACTTGCTTTATGATATTAGAAGCATTGCTTTTTTTTAAGCAAAACTACATACATGACGTACCACTGATTGCTGGACAGCAGTTTTTAATAATCGCTTTAATTTTTTATATTCTTCTTTCGCCTTCAACCGTAAAGAAAATGCGTGGTTGTGTGTATGTGATTCCAGAAACAAACGACGTGAATGTATTGCCACGTGCCTTCAGAGGAACATCCTATGACTATTGGCATTCGATTATCGAAGATTATGTTTCAATTAAAATGCCATACCTAAATACGAACTTTAACGTCAACGAGATGGCGTCAGATTTAAGTATTAGTAAACAAAAACTGCTTACAATACTCAAATATGTGTACAGAATGGATTTTATGGAATTTGTAAATAGGCATCGGGTTTATTATTTTTTGGAACTCTCAAATGATAAAGCGTTTAATTCTTTGCATGTAGAGTATCAGGCTTTAAGAGTTGGCTTCTACAACAAATCTGATTTTTATTATTATTGCCGAAAATACATGAATTCTTTACCTCCTCTAACTGTTAGTCAGGATTAATATCTTATCAAGTGTGAAATGCTTGCAATAAGTCTTTAAAATCAGGTTTTTCTATCTAATTTTTTGTAAAATAGGCTTCAATTAGCTTTTGAAATTTATACTTTTTTTATTTAAAATCCATACAGCGACTATCCTAATCCATTCGCCGAATATTGTTTTTTTAGATGATTCTCGTAGTTATTTTTGAATTACTTAGAAAATCAAAATAAATAAAACTTTATGAAAAAAATACAACTTAAAAATGGTTTAGAAGTTTTAGTTGATGACGAAATTTATGGAGATGTAGTTAACCATAAATGGAATATTTGTAAGGTAAAAGGTAAAAGTTACATTAGAACAACTATATACTTCCCTAAAAAACAAGATATTTATTTGCATCATATCGTTTTAGGAGGATTGGAGAAAGGTCATACTGCTTTATTTATCGATGGTAATTCGCTTAATTGCCAAAAAGAAAACTTAATACAGATACCTTTTCATACCAAATCTCATATCAGACCATGTCATTTCAATAACAAAACCTCTAAATATAGAGGTGTTTATGAAAGCAGAGGGATGTATATATCATCAATCCAAATGGATGGTAAGCTGAATTATTTAGGAAAATTCATTTCCGAAAAAGAAGCTGCTATAAAGTATGATTTGAAAGCGATTGAGCTTTACAAACAATTTGCCATTACAAACATAATTACGAACCCTTATTTTGTACAGTAAGAATGCCCCTTTTTGTGTTTTGTGATTAGTAGTTTTTGATATTGTTAGTTTACATAATTTTAAGTTAGGGTAATGAGATAATTAGTTGTTTTCAAACAACCGTGCTGTTAGAAAACCCTAACTTAGCTTATAAACACGAAAAGATGCAGTACATACAGTGCTGCATCTTTTCGTGTTTATAGAGCCTCGAAACTACTTATTTGAGCTTAGATTACCTGATTTTCTAATTCTTTTGCTCGTTTTAAGTCCCAAATTTGACTTTCAATTAACGAACTGATTATTTTAATATCTTTTTTTAGAAAAATATCACTTAGGGCATTACTTTCAATTTCATTGTTTTTGATTACTTCTTCAATCATTAGTTCCACCTTGGTTAAGCCTACCATTTTGAAAGAAGGTTTAATAGTATGAAGTCGTTTTTTTATATCTTCTATTGAAATGTTATTTGAATTTTTAATTAATGATTCAAATTCTTTTAAGTAAACAGTGTGGAATTGAACAAAGACCTCTATTGCATAATCTATATCATCTTTATAGAATTGTGTTAGAAAATCTGTGTCTAATTCACTGTGAAAATGTATTGATGGTTCTGGTATTTTATTCTGTCTTACTGTGTCGAAGCAAATGGATATTTTATCATAAAGTTCATCAGTAGTAAATGGTTTCTTTATAATGTCATCCATTCCATACTTTAATATTTCAACTTCTATTTTGGGAAATACTACGGCTGTCATGGCAATAATAAAGAAAACTCGATTCTGAAAAGTAGTTCTGAGTTTGATTGATAACTCAAAACCATTGATGCCAGGTAGCTGTATATCTACCATTACACAGTCAAAATGCGTGTTTGAGAATTTTTTAATTGCCTCTTCGCCTGAACCTGCTATCTCACAATAAATCGCCCATTTGCGAAATAGCCTTTTTAAGTATTCTTGATTTAATATGTTGTCTTCAACAATAAGAACCCTTAATTCATCTAAGGGAGCATTTAAAAATCGATTCGGTTTTTCGATTTTTTTGAGTATTCCAGGTATTTCGAGACCTTTCTCATAGACGAGGTCAAATGAAAAAATAGAGCCTTTTCCTACAGAACTTGATACATTAATACTACTATTTTGTATTTCAACTAATGATTTTACGATAGATAGCCCCAAGCCCGTTCCTTGCGATTTATGCTGTTTGGTTGCGGGTAGTTGCACAAATTTTTCAAAAATATTATCTTCATTCTCCTTACTAAGGCCTATACCTGTATCTTCAACTGTAAATCGAAGTTTGATATGTTGGTTTGTTTGGTGAACTCTCTCAACAACTAATTTAACAGTACCAACTTCTGTGAATTTTTCGGCGTTTGAGAGTAAGTTTATAATAATTTGCTGAAGGAGTAGGGGGTCGCCTATAACGTATGTATCAAGTTTAAATTTCCACTCAAACTTGAACGTGATATTTTTTTTAGATAAGCTATATTCAAAACTTCGTGTAATTTCAGAAAGCATTTTCTTTAAATCGAACGATTGACTATTAACAACTAAATTACCCGTTTCTATTTTTGAGATGTCGAGAATATCAGAAATTAACTTTTGTAAAAACATAGTAGATGTTTCCATGACATCTAAATAGTCTTTTTGTTCGATATTAAGCTGGGTTAGTTTTAGTAAATCGCCCATACCTAATATGGCATTGATTGGAGTTTTGAGTTCATGGGTCATGCTGGCCAGAAACATCTTTTCTCTTTCAGTTGCTTTATTGGCAATGTCATTTGCATGCTTTAGGTCTTGTTCGAGTTGTTTTCTTTCAGTAATATCATAATGAATGCCAATTGAACCAATTACTTCGTTATTATGATTGAAAATAGGTGTTCCACTAACCAAAAGCCATGCGGTTGTTCCATCTTTTTTAACTAAAGGAATCTCATAAGTACTACTAATACCTTGTTCTCTTTTACTTTGATTGATTGTAAATATTTGTTTATTCTCTGGTTTTAAGAAAGTCTCATTTGCTTTTTTTCCAATTAGTTCTTCTTTGGTATATCCTGTTATTTGGCAAAAATGATTATATACATTTGTTATGGTATCATTATTATCAACTTCTAAAATACCAAGTTGCATATTTTCAATTATTTTTGTGTATTTCTCTTCGCTTTCTTTAACTTTTTCGTTTAAGTTATAATTTTGTGTGACATCTCTGTAATACCAAAAATGGCTGTACTCTCCATTCGGATTAAGAATCATTGTATAATCTCTTTCAAAAGTTTTACCATTTTTTGTCTTCAAGACTTCACATTTAATATTTTTTCTTTGGAGAATGTTTTGTTCTATCCCCTCTGAGAATAAATTTGGATAAATAAATGAATCTTTTAAACGGTCAATAAAAACATTACAATCTTCCCCAATGAACGTTGAAGGTGTCTCGTCGTTCATATCAAAAAATGCTAATAATCCGTCATTCAAAAACAATATTCGACGATTAGAGTCTTCTACCCAAATACCATTACTACTATTCTTAAATATATTGAACCAAATATTTGATTGGTTGGTATGATAAAAATGATTAGACTGAATATTGATATCCTTCATGGTTCCTATAATCAGTAATTCATTATGGATTTTTGTTATCGTTATATTTAATCGAATCCAGATGTATCTTCCATTTTTACCTTTGATGGGGAACTCTACATAGGGATAAGTCCAGTCATTTTTATTAATGGCATCATCAAAGATTTGTTTGAAATAGTCGGTGTAATTTCTGTTAATAAAAATTTTAAAATAGTTTAGTTCGGTTGAGTTAAAAAATACCTGACAAGTTTTTTTTATAAATTTTATGTTATTATTTATGTCTGTAACCAAAATCAAGTCATCAATATTAGCTTCTAATGTATCGCATTTTTGTAAAAACAAACTCCTTTGAGAAGTCTTGCTAACAAAGCTTTTTACTTTATCAATGTAATGGGTAAAAACTTTATATATTAAGTGAGCTTTCATAATTTATCTTTTTGTTTCAATTCTTTTACTTAGAGTGCATTTTTATAATCTCAATTATTTGATTGTAATTATAAAAATTTAATTACGGTATTCTTTTAACATGGGTTTACCCAAGGTTTCATAAGTTTTTTCGTTGCTCCATCATAAAATGTTATACATTATATGATTTTGTTACAACCGCTGCTATGGCAAATAAATTTCATCTACATACAATTAACAAATATCTTCAAATTATTAGGTGATTCTCCGTATTATTAAAGTTTTAAAGAATTCTATGTGATACAAAATTTGTGAAAGATTGGAATATATAGACTAATGTTTCAGATATTATATCAATGTGAATGTAGGAATGAATACTTATACTGTGGAGTGTAGTTTATTAGAAAAACAGCTGCTTGTTATAAACTAACAATTTAACGATTTTGCTCCCTAAATTAATTATTGTTCGACTAATGGGCTCAATAAGTCGGCGAATGGTATTTTTTTGTACATGATTGTTAGTGGTGACCTGTATTAATTTTATACTATACTCCAGATTGGATACGCTTTTGATTTTCCTGCCCCTTATCATTGGAAGTACCAAATAGCTTAGTTTATAAAACGAAATATCGAAAAAGGATATTATTAGGATTAGTAGCTGAGCGAGTCATGGGATTTGTGAAGAGTATGAATTCTAAGCATTTATTACTTACGAGCGATTTTTAAAGTCAGTTTACAGACTTTTTTTTTATATTAGGTTAGTTGAATAGAAATTTAGGGGTAAAATTATTTTTTTAAGGTGCTCGTTAGAAAATTAATTAACAATACACGCCTTATTATTTTCATCTTCTACATAATATTATGAAATATTTTTTATTTACAATCGGACTTCATAATAATGATAAGGGAGTCTGGTTTGATGATGTAATAGTAAAAGGGTCACAAATTCCTGACCATTTAGATGTGGTTGAAGCTTTAAAATCAAAGTATTTCTCAAAAATTATTGGAGTTACAGGTATCAAAGAGGTGCAATATGAGAAAAATCGAACTCAAGCTATTGTCATTAATAGATAAGTTAAAATTTAATTTTCATAAAAATTTGTAATTAATTGATACTGAGCAAATATCCCCCTAAGGAAGATATTATATATATAAAGTCAGATTCTAATTATACCATTTATTATTTACAAAATGGTGATAGATTTATTTCCTCCAAAACTCTCAAGCAAACTAAAGTCAATCTACACCTTACGTTATTTTTGAGAGTAAATAAATCATATTTACTAAATCCTGATTTTATAAATAATATCTCGAAAGAAGGTAATAAAGTTACCGTAACACTAAAAAATGGCACACAAGTTAATGTTTCGAGAAGAAAGGTAATAGAGCTAAAAGAAGACTTAAGTAAGTTCTTCAAATAGACAATACTCCCATCTTTAGACTTGATAATATATTATCAAATCTACTTAACCTTTACCATACTCCCACCAGACCGTCAGGCATATATTTCAAAAAGCTTAAGGCCGCTTGAGCAAACTTCTAAGTTGGTTCTACTAAAAATTAGAGCTATCAAAAAATAAAAGAAAAACAGTATTTTGTTGCCAAC
>JACCEC011888426.1_pt1 | contig 19742 bp, 18 predicted proteins | sample 7450121 | NCBI WGS metagenome assembly JACCEC01 (sample SAMN15323455, study PRJNA562643) | freshwater metagenome | isolation source: river surface water | place: USA:Blue River Watershed | collected 2017-08-18 | reverse complement strand
TTGCACCACGTTTTACAAACGCAGCGAACAATGAGACCAGCCGGCCCGTTCGTCTAGCGGTTAGGACACGACCCTTTCACGGTTGAAACAGGGGTTCGATTCCCCTACGGGTCACGATCGCAGCGCAGAACGTAACGCCTCAAAACCAAAAGTTTTGGGGCGTTTTTGTTTTAAGTGTAAAGTAATGTTTAGGTCTTTTTACTACCAAAGCCGCTAGTACAGGCTGTAAAACATCGAGGAAATTATTTGTCAAAGTTTGTGGTAAAACCTAGCGTGTGTTCTTTAGATTAAACTTCCCGAAAGTTTAACCATTCGGGAAGTGGGGGTGGGTTGTTTACCAGAAAGCTTAGATTTGGTTACTTGCCGTTTTCTTGAAGCATCTTAATGATTTCATCTGCATCTTGAACCGATACTTCTTTGTTCTGAACAAAATATAAAATCAAGTCTTTTACTGAACCTTTGAAGTAATTATCCATCAATTTTTGAGCTTCATAGGCCCGATAGTCTTCTTTAGAAATGATGGGGAAATACTCATAAGTTTTGCCACTGATTGGGCGATGCGAAATAAACCCTTTTTGTTCCAAAATTCGGATAAAGGTTGAAATTGTGTTGTAGGCTGGCTTTGGTGTTGGAAAACGCTCTAATACGTTCCATACAACTCCCTTACCCAAATCCCACAGGATTTGCATTACTTGCTCTTCGGCTTTGGTCAACTCTCTCATAGTTCTCAAAAGTAGGTTAAATGATAAAATAAAGACAAATATTAAACTATTGTATTAGTTTTTTTTGATTAAAAAGTGTTTGGAATAATAATTTTCCACAACACATAAAGTAACAAGCTGATTGGCCTGAAAGTCTACTTGCGTTTGGTTTGGCGAGCAGCGACTACCGCGATTTCTACACTTGCCCCTCCAGGTAAATTATTGATTCCAACGGTAGTTCGAGCAGGAAAGTCGCCGTTGAAATATTTTGCGTAAATGTCATTTATTTTTTGGAAATATGCGACATCCTTTAAATAAATAGTTGTATTCACTATATCATCCATAGATAAACCTGATGCTAACAGTATGGCTTTGATATTTTCCATCACCTGCGTTGCTTCTGCTTCGAAACCTCCTGTTACTAGTTGACGTGTTTTTGGATTAAGGCCAATTTGTCCAGCGACAAAGATTAATCCGTTTGCTTCAACTCCCTGACTATAAGGCGCAATAGGTACTGGAGCCTGCTCTGTTTTAATGATTTTTTTTTGCGCAGATGCGCTTAAAGCACTTAAAAATAAGGCAAAAATAAGAATGTAAGTCTTCATATAATAGGATTTGTTAAACATTCAGTAGTATATATACTACTTAGTACTAATTTTGCTTCCTAAATTCTGTTTTTTTTCACTAAAAACCAATTGTATGAGCTTACTAGCCCTCACTGAGAAAGTTAAAACCCTTGTTGGAAACGATAGCGGTCTTGATACAACCTTCAAATTTGTGACAGAAGAAGGAGTTGTATTTGTTGATACCAAACAAGTTCCCAACATCGTCTCAAACGAAGACTTGGAAACCGAATGTGCCCTGGAAATCACTACTAAAAACGCTTTAGACCTCATCAGCGGTGACCTTAACCCCATGATGGGCTATATGATGGGTAAATTTAAAATCAAAGGAGACATGCAAGTTGCGATGAAAATTGCTCAAGTCTTTGGTAGTTAAACAAAAAAGCGGGTTTGACTTACCAAACCCGCTTTTTTAACTAAATTTTGGAATTACTCTTTGTCATTTTTTGTGCTCTGTACTTCCGAACGTATCGTTTGGGCTAAATTCTTCAGTTCTTGCATTCCTTTGCGAACGCGTGTTCCGGCAGCTTGGTTACCCTTGCTGTAGAACTTATCGAAATCAGCTTCAAGGCTCATTACTAGGTTCTTGATTTCGTCAAATCTTGCCATAATAATTTACGGTTTTGGGTTTTATAAAGTGTTCAAAACGCTTAAAATAGCGTGTTTTGGCCGAAATTTAATGATTCTACCCTAAAACACAATAGAAATAATCAAAAGATTAATACAAATAATACAATTTTTTAAACAAAAAGAAAAGAATAAGCTTAACTTGCTATGTATCAGCAGGTTACTAAAATTTGCTAACACATGAAATTTTGATTTACTTTTCAATAAAATGCCCTGATTCGCTCAAAAAGGCACATTTTCAGAAATTTAGCGAGGGAAGGGGAGTTCCTGCCTGACGCGCAATGCTTGATTGAGATGGCGTTGCTGATGAGCAACCACAAACAGAAAAACATCACCCATACGAAATTTCAGTAGCGTAGTAAAAGGGGAAATTATTTTCTGATTCCAATCAAGACCTTCGGAGTTGCGTAAGGCCTCTTCTAAATCTTGAAGTATGTCAAAATACTTGCTCATGACTCTGGGAGCATCTAGCTGGTAGGGCTTCGGCTTAAACATCGAAGGCGAGGGTATTTTTCGAGGCGAGGTAGGGTCAACAAAGCTAAGCATTATTTTGCCGTTGAAGCTCATCTCAAAGTCGGTTGCCGCCGAGCGCAAGGGGAATTGCGTCAGTTTGAGTTTCAATTGGTTGGTGTAGTATTGACTCGCGGCATTTAGATGTGCTAAACATTCCAAAATTCCCCAGCGTTCGGGACTAGGTTTCCACAACAATTGTTCTGCCGAAAAAGTCCCAAACTCCGTTTCAACCGTTTGGCGAATGTGTTGGACATCCTTTAAAAGTTGTTGTCGTGTTTCTGCAATGTTCATGGTATTAACTTAATTGTTCACGCGTTTTTTGGGGCAATGACGCCACAACAAGGTGATAGGAATGGTATTTTGTTGACTAATAAAAGCAATTAACGAGCAAAAAAACGATACAACATCACACAAAGGCAAAACAAAAACATTAAAATAGAGATGCGGTTGATACCATGCATCATTCGTAGAGAAGACGAATCGGGACGAGACGGGTCAGGCTTTTGAAATACACGTACAAAATATCCAAACACTTCTCCTAGCTTTAAAAACTCTGTAACTTTTTTCATTTTAGGTACTATTTTAAGTTAACTCTAGTTCTTCTGGTTCAAACCATTTTGCGTCTTCTTTAATCAAATTAATCAATTCATCGACTGCCGCCGCCGCAGGAACCGATTTTTTGACCACTTGCTGGCCACGGTACAAGGCAATTTTATCTTTACCAATACCGACATAACCATAATCGGCATCTGCCATTTCACCGGGGCCATTGACGATACAACCCATGATGCCAATTTTAACGCCTTTAAGGTGGTCAGTGCGTTTACGAATCATGGCTGTTGTTTCTTGTAAATCAAACAACGTACGGCCACACGAAGGGCACGAAATGTATTCCGTTTTTGACATCCGTGTGCGAGCTGCCTGAAGAATACCAAAACCAATACTGTTTTGTTGTTTTGCTAATGCTAAATCCGTCTGAACTGCGCTCAACATAATTCCATCTCCCATGCCATCTACGAGTAAACCGCCACAATCGGTCGCGGCAAAAAGTGAAAGTTCGTCGAAGTCATTGCCGGTGTAGGTTCGCTGAATAATGAGGGGGTACTGCAATCCTTTTTTTATCAAATCGACCACAAAACGTCGCATTTCGGGCATAGCGTGGGCGTTTTGAGTTTCTATCACCAAAACCACAGGCGCATTTTTGAGGGTTTCGGCTGGTAATGTTGTAGCGGTATTCACTTTCACAAAGTTCAAGATTGAACTCTTTTCAGTGGTTAAGCTAAATTCATCAAGCGTAAACAAAGGAAACTTATGGTCGCGGTCGGACTGAGTTTTCCACGTTTGGTAATCCATGATTTCTTTCAACCCCATTGGCAACATAAAGGGCACGGGGCGCTCTCCTGAATAGATAAAGTCTGCGCCGATGTCGTTCATTTTCCATTTGTCGGGTACAGGTAAATAAAAATGCCCGATACTGCGCAGGTCTTCGTACTGTTCGACGGCGATTTGTGAAAAATCAGCAATTACCCGTGGTACATTGCCTCCGCCAATGTTATAAACTTCTTGTGTTTTGCGACGGCTGTATTGGAAAGGATTGATGGGTGAAACTGCCAAAGGCGCAATGGGTTTGCTTGTTTGAGAACGGTTTGAGTAACGGTCAATCAAGGCTTTGGCAACGGGGGCTTCGAATTCGGGGTCTTCGGTTAAAGAAACTCGAACGGTATCTCCTAAACCATCTTCCAAGAGAGTGCCAATTCCTACGGCCGACTTGATACGGCCATCTTCGCCTTCTCCGGCCTCGGTTACTCCTAAATGTAATGGATATGGTTTTAACCCTTCGGCGTCGAGGCGATTTACGAGTAAGCGGTACGCTTCTACCATCACCAATGGATTGCTCGATTTCATCGAAAGTACTACTTGGTGGTAGTTAAACTCCTCGCAAATCCGTAAAAACTCCAAGGCGGACTCCACCATTCCTAAAGGGGAATCGCCATAGCGGCTCATGATTCGGTCAGACAACGAACCGTGGTTGGTTCCAATTCGCATGGCCGTTCCGTACTCTTTGCAAATGTTTATGAGTGGGATAAATTTTTCACGAATACGTTCCAACTCACGCTGGTATTCGTCTTCGGTGTAGTCGATGATTTCGAAGCGTTTTTTATCGGCGTAATTTCCTGGATTGATGCGCACCTTTTCCACAATACGAGCGGCTAACTCTGCCGCATTGGGCGTAAAGTGAATGTCGGCAACCAACGGAACTTCATATCCTCGGGCGCGCAGGCCCTTGCGGATATTCTCCAGGTTTTGGGCTTCTTTGACACTAGGGGCCGTTATACGGACATATTCACAGCCCGACTCCACCATCCGAATGACTTGCTCTATAGAGCCTTCGGTATTCATGGTGTCGATGGTGGTCATGGACTGCACGCGAATGGGGTAATCGGAACCCATAGGCACTCCACCAATGTTGACGGTGATGGTTTTACGACGCGAATATTCGGTCAGCGAATTACAATATTGATACGACTTAATCGCGTCTTGGAGCGATATAGTGTCGTTGATGATTGCCATAAATAAGAGTACATTTTACGGTAAGCAGAAAGCCTCACCCATTTAACGCGACAAAATTACTGATAAAACCCCAAAGAAGCAGGGAATGTTTTTAGCCCAACACCGAAAGCATGGTTTGGCATTTCATTTCGGTTTCCTGCCATTCTTTTTCAGGCTCCGAATCTTCCGTTATTCCGCCACCTGCGTAGAGTGTCGCACTGTTGTTTTGAATTTTCATGCAACGCAAGTTTACAAAAAGGTGTGTCTCCCCCTCGAGGTTCACAGGCCCCAAATACCCGCTATAAAACTCGCGGTCGTAGCCCTCGTGTTGTTGAATAAACGCTAATGCTTCCATTTTAGGCATACCACACACCGCAGAGGTTGGGTGAAGTAGCTCTAACATAACGGTTCCTAGTTCGGGGAAGTTGATGGTTTTTGTATCGACTAAAAAATTGCTGCAGAGATGCATGAGATTTCCAGCAACCACGGTTCTAGGTCCTTCTTCGAGGTATTCTCGAACCCTAATTTTTTTGAAACAAGAAATAATGTAACGCCCCACCAAGGCTTGTTCTTCAATCTCTTTTTGAGTCCATGCCGCTTTTTTGACGGAAATCGGCGCGCCCGAAGCATCAAAAGCCGACTGCGTACCTGCCAACGAAACCGTCCGAAAAATACCTTCTTTATCGACACTCACCAGGGTTTCGGGCGTGGCGCCTAACCAAACTTGGTCGAGCTGCGGCAAATATACGATTGATACGAAAGCGGTAGGGTACTTTTCACACAGACGCTCAAATACTTCTGTGAACGAAAAGTGAGTTGTTAATTTGACGTGCTTTATTCGTGAAAAAACCACCTTTTTCATTTTCCCTGTTTCGATGGCCTCAACTGCTTTTTGAACAGCATTCAAATAAGCGTCATTAGGCAACTCAGGTTGGTGTTTTACTGTGGAGTTGAATGTCAGTGATGGCACATTCATTGTCCGATTTCGGTAATGATTATACCATTTTTTGCGGTTAGAAGGCGACAAACTACCGCCTTCTTGTTCTAGGGCCACTTCTCCGTTTTCATCAAAGCGAAAATGCAAATCTGCTTCGATAAAGAGCGAGTTGTTTCCTTCAATATTCAGAAATGGACTTATGGCAAAACCCGTAGGAAGTTCATCGAGTGTGATACGAGTACGAGGAAGTTCACTACTAAAATTAACAATAAGGTGCTTGTCCTTTGAGTGGGGGAGCCTCCAAAGCGCCGCCGCAAATCCTAGTTCGCGGGTGTTTTCCCACGCAGAAAGGGGATGTAAGGCGTGGTCAAAAAGGGACGAAGCCCCTGTTGTGGTTAGTTTGTCTGACATCATACTTACTTAACACTTTTCAACGCAAAAGTGTGCCTTATTTCGGGCGAAAACATTTACTCTTAAAAGTGTAAAGGAGCACAATTTGTTCGATAAAAGGGCACTTTTTTAAACCTATTTGACACTCTGCACTCGGTATTTTAAATTAGTTTTCTTTGAAGCTTTTGCTGATCCAGCCGCCGCCTACCACGTCGTCGCCTTCGTAGAAAACAGCTGCTTGCCCTGGGGCAATGGCGCTCACAGACTCGTGGAAATGAACCTTGATGCGGTCGTCTTCAACTTGGTGAATGAGGGCAGGGGCGCCGTCGTGTTTGTACCGAACTTTCGTAATCGTCTCGATGGGAGACTCAATGCGCGCGTATTTCTGCAGGTTCAGTTTTGAAACAAACATTCCGTTTCGCTCCAGTTCTTTATCGCGACCTAACACTACTTCGTTGGTTTCTTTACGGATTTCGGTCACAAAAACAGGATACCCCAACGCAATCCCTAAACCTTTGCGTTGTCCGATGGTATAAAAAGGATAACCCTCGTGTTTGCCAACCACGGTACCGTCTTGGAGCACGTAATTTCCGCCCGCTACTTGTCCTTCGAGTTCGGGTAAGCGGCGTTTGAGGAAACCACGGTAGTCGTTGTCGGGTACGAAGCAGATTTCGTAGCTTTCTGACTTATTAACCAAATCCATAAAACCACGTTCCTTGGCCATTTCGCGGATTTCGCTTTTGTGCAAATTCCCTAAAGGCAACTTCGTGCGCGCCAAACTCTCTTGCGATACGCCCCAAAGGACATAACTTTGGTCTTTCCAAGCATCGATGCCTTTCGACACCACAAACCGATTGTTTTCTTCGCGTAGGTTGGCGTAGTGCCCTGTCGCAATAAACTCACAGTCGAGGCGGTCGGCGCGGCGCAAAAGTGCATCCCATTTGATGTGGGTGTTGCACAATACGCAAGGGTTGGGGGTACGTCCTTCCAAATATTCGCCCGTAAAGTGGTCGATGACATAATCGCCAAACTCATTGCGGATGTCTAATATATAATGAGGAAAGCCGAGTTCGACGGCAATCGTACGCGCGTCGTTGATGGAGTCGAGCGAGCAGCAGCCTGTTTCTTTTTTGGTACCACCGCTGCTGGCATAGTCCCACGTTTTCATGGTCATGCCAATTACTTCGTAGCCTTGTTCGTGTAATAAGACAGAAGCGAGAGAGCTGTCAATGCCGCCACTCATGGCGACCAAAATACGTCCGTGTTTGCTCATTTGTGTGTTCTAAACGGATTCAAAGTCCGCCGAATTAGTGATAAAGAATATTGTAGCTGCAAAAATAGCCACGAAAACCGTAACGATGTATTATATTTGGTAAAAAACAAAACGGATATGGTTGTAGCCGAATTAGCCTTCAAAATTGGGTAGTTTTCGAAAAGCGTTGATGTATAAACGAAGCATTTGAATCCAAATGCTTCTGATGTGATGTTGATTTTGAAGCTATAAGACGTTTACAACATTTTGCCTTGATTTGTAAAACAAAAGACCGCTCATACATACGTACAAGCGGTCTTTTTTGGTCTGACTTGGTTAGTCTTTTCCTTTGTGATCCCGCTGGGACTCGAACCCAGGACCCATACATTAAAAGTGTATTGCTCTACCAGCTGAGCTACGGAATCTTACTTTTTCTTTACTACTTTCAACTTTTTTGATTTGTTGTCTGCGTTGTTCCGAAATCGTGGTGCAAAAGTACGCGTTTCGGTAATACGATGCAAGTATTGATATGAAAATATTTTTTAAATATTTTTTAAATATCAGAAAATGAGTTAGTTAAAATTTATTTTTTTAACTTTTTTTTGCAACTCTGATTTATAGTTAGATTTTTGGTACGAAATACTTATATATTCATAGTATCAAAAAGTTAATCAATCATCACTCATTTATTTCTACTTCCATAATGAAACTATTTCGTTTTGGTGCATTTGAACAAGAGCAACCAGGAGTTATTTTGTCGGATGGCCGTAAAGTCACTGTTGCTGCGTTTGGCGAAGACTTCAACGAGGCTTTTTTTGCCACAAATGGCCTTTCTCGTTTGGCCGACTGGCTCACAATTCACGCGGATGCTTGTCCAGAAGTTTCGGGAGATGTTCGTCTTGGTTCAGCCATTGCGCGCCCTTCAAAAATCGTTTGTATTGGTTTGAACTATGCCAAACACGCGGCAGAATCGGGGATGGAGGTGCCAAAAGAACCCGTCATTTTCTTTAAATCAACTTCTGCTTTGTGCGGCCCGAACGATAACGTAATTATCCCGCGTAATTCTGTTAAAACAGATTGGGAAGTAGAATTGGCCTTCGTAATTGGTAAAAAAGCCAGCTATGTCGACGAAGCCAACGCCATGGACTACGTGGCGGGTTATATTTTACACAACGATTATTCGGAGCGCGAGTTTCAGTTGGAACGTAGCGGCCAATGGGTAAAAGGAAAAAGTAACGATACCTTTGCTCCACTTGGGCCGTTTATGGCAACGAAAGATGAAATCGCTGACCCACATAATTTACGTCTTTGGTTGAAAGTAAACGATGAAATGTTGCAAGATTCAAATACCGATGATATGGTCTTCAAAATTCCTACGTTGGTTAGTTATCTCAGTCAATTTATGACCTTGCTTCCTGGGGATGTTATATCAACAGGTACGCCGTTTGGGGTTGGATTGGGCTTTAAGCCGCCAAGATACCTCAAAGCAGGTGACGTAGTTGAATTGGGAATTGACGGTCTCGGAACGCAACGACAAGTAGCGGTTGCGTATCAATAAGACGAGTAAAAAATCTCAGCATTTTATTTTGTTATTTGTGCGGCTTGATGGTCTCCATTGAGCCGTACGTTTTTTTCACTGATTTCAACCTATCTATCCAAACTTCAGACCATGTTTCGGTTTTTGTGCTTATTGCTTTGTTTTAGTTCTTTTTTTACGTTTGCTCAAAAGAAAAATGAAAAATTTCAATATCATATTTTTGAAGCCAAAGGGGCTATTAAAATTGATGGGGTAGAAAACGATGCCGCTTGGCAACAGGCTGAGGTAGCCAAGGATTTTTACATGATTACTCCTATGGATACCAGCTTTGCCCGCAATAAAACCGAAATGCGCCTCTGCTACGACCAGCATAATTTGTACATCATTGCGGTTTGTTATAAGGCAGTAAAAGGTTCTTTTGTGGTTGAATCGCTAAAAAGAGATTTTAATTTTGGGCTCAATGACAACTTTTTTGTGGTGCTTGATACATTCGAAGACCTTACCAATGGCTATTCGTTTGGAGCAAGTGCCGCAGGGGCAATTTGGGATGGGCAAGAGGCTGATGGAACGATGATAAACCTCAACTGGGATAATAAATGGCATTGTGTAACGCATAACTACGAAGATCGCTACGTATGGGAGGCAGCTATTCCTTTCAAAACCATTCGCTACCGCCCCGATAACCTTCGGTGGGGGCTTAACGGTAGTCGTTTGGATTTGGTGACCAACGAAAAATCGGCTTGGGCGCCTGTCCCACGTCAGTTTCAATCGGCGAACTTGGCGTATGCTGGTGTGTTAATTTGGGATAAACCTCTTCCACCTGCGGGTAAAAATATCTCTTTGATTCCCTATGCTTTAACAAGTATCTCTAAAAATCAGGTAGCAAAAACGCCCGTTGATTTTAAACCAAACATTGGGGGAGATGCTAAAATTGCCCTCAATTCTTCGCTTAACTTAGACTTAACGGTGAATCCTGACTTCTCTCAAGTAGAAGTGGATGTGCAACAAACCAACCTCGACCGTTTTGAGTTATTTTTTCCCGAACGTCGTCAGTTTTTTCTCGAAAATGCTGATTTGTTTGCCAATTTTGGTTTTTCTACGCTTCGACCTTTCTTTTCTCGTCGAATAGGTTTAGGGGTTCCGTTGCTGTTTGGAGCACGATTGAGTGGCAAATTAGATAAAAATTGGAGAATAGGTGTACTAAATACTCAGACAAAAGAAGAAGGTGCTACTCCTGCCCAAAATTTTGCGGTGGTAGCGCTGCAACGTAAGGTGTTTGCTCGCTCAAACGTGGGCTTGCTGATGGTCAATAAACAGTCACTGAACCTCGACGAAAGCGTTCATAAAGGTGCATCGGCGTTTAATAGAAACATAGGTGCTGAGTTTAACTTGGCTTCAGCCAATAATATTTGGACGGGCAAAACCACCGTTCTGAAGTCATTTAGCCCAAATGTTTCGGGGAATGATGTGGCTATTGCAAGTATTTTGAACTTCAACAAAGCTAATTTCTTTTGGCAGTGGCGTTATGAATTTGTGGGCGAAAATTACAACGCGGAAGTAGGGTACGTCCCTAATGCTGCCCGCCGTGGGTACCAAATGGTGGCTCCTAACGTGGGGTATTTGTTTTTTGTTAATTCATCTCTTTTGATTAGCCATGGGCCTTTGGTGCAGTCTACCTTATTTTGGAATAAATCAGGCAATCTGACGGATAATGAAACCTACATGGCGTATAACTTTAATTTTAGAAATCGTGCCATTGGAACAGCTTGGATAGCAACAAATTACGTTCAGCTTCTTGCTCCCTTTGACCCGACCAATACTGGTCGTGAAAAACTAGCGGCTGGAACTAAGCATTATTGGAATTCTTTTGGAACAGAGTTTACATCAAGTCCTCGAAACCGACTTACGTATTCGTTTGCTACTCGTTACGGGGGCTTCTATGCCGATGGGACACGCCTCAATTTAAGAACCACGTTGGGCTACCGTTTTCAGCCGTACGTAGCAACCAAGTTTTCGGTAGATTATAACATCATCAAAGTGCCTTATTTGCAAAAACCAGTGGAACTGTTGCTCCTAGGGCCACGAGTGGATGTGACGTTCCGTAATAATCTTTTTTGGACAACTTTTGTGCAGTATAACAACCAAGCAAACAATGTTAACCTAAACACGCGTTTGCAATGGCGCTACCAACCGGCGTCTGACCTATTTATTGTATACACCGACAATTATTTGCCCGAAAACCTCATGGTCAAGAACCGTGCGTTGGTGCTCAAGATGACGTATTGGTGGAATATCTAGGAAGGGATGTGTACTTTTGCAAAAAAATATACAAATGAGTATCAAAGTTGTTGCCTTCGACGCCGACGATACGCTCTGGGTAAATGAGTCGTTTTTTAATGAAACTGAGCGGAAACTTTGCGCTTTGTTGGAAGATTATTTGCCACACCACACCGTTTCTCAAGAATTGTACCGAACGCAAATTCAAAACCTGCCATTGTACGGATATGGAGTTAAGAGTTTTATTTTGAGTATGATAGAAATGGCAATGTCGGTTTCGGAAAAAACAATTAGTTTGGGTGTCATCGAGAAAATTATTGCACTTGGCAAAGAAATGCTCGAAAAACCGATTGAACTTCTTGACGATGTTGAAGACGTTTTACATTCACTTTCGGGGCGTTATCGGCTGGTGGTGGCGACCAAAGGAGACTTGTTAGACCAAGAACGAAAGCTGAAAAAATCGGGCCTGGAGCACTATTTCCACCACATTGAAATCATGAGCGAAAAGCGTGAAGCTGATTACCGTAAACTTATTAAGCACCTAGACATTGCCCCCGAAGAATTTGTCATGATTGGCAATTCTCTCAAGTCGGATGTATTGCCCGTACTTATAATGGGAGGGCACGGATTTCACGTGCCTTTTCATACGACTTGGGCATTTGAACAAATTGAGCATACGATTGAACATCCTAATTTTAAAGAATTTACTTCATTAAAAGAGGTCTTGGCACATTTGTAATGTAAAGTTGATGATTAAAAGATACTGGTTGCTCATAAATTCAGTTTTGTCATTGCTGTGTTGGTCAATGAATGGTTTGGCGCAGCGTTTCACTCAAATCATTAAAGGTCAGGTGATTGATGCAGAATCTAGGCAGCCGCTAGTTGGAGCTAGCATAGTGGTAGTATCGGTGCAGCCGTTGTTGGGGGCGCAAACGGATGCCAACGGTTTTTTTAAAATGATGGGCGTTCCTGTGGGGCGTCATACGCTTAAAATTTCTTTTTTGGGGTATGAAAATGGCCTCATCCAAGAGCTAGTTGTAGGGGCTGGGAAGGAAATTGACCTCACGATTCGACTCACTGAATCGCTTCAACAATTGGAAACGGTAACTGTTAAAGCTGCCGCCCAAAACGGTACGGCACTCAACGAAATGGCCACAGTTTCGGCTCGTTCGTTTTCGGTAGAACAAGTCAAGCGATACGCGGCAGCTATCAACGACCCTGCCCGTATGGCGCTTACGTATGCAGGTGTGGCGAATAATAATGAACAAAGTAATGCGCTCATTATCAGGGGAAACAGCCCCAAAGGTGTGTTGTGGCGAATGGAAGGTGTTGAAATTCCGAACCCAAATCACTTTGCCGAAGAGGGAGCAACGGGAGGGGGAATTAGTGCCTTGAGTGTCAATATGTTGAGTAATTCAGATTTTTTCACAGGAGCGTTCCCTGCCGAATACGGAAATGCTACTTCGGGGGTATTTGATTTGAAACTTCGGAAAGGAAACCACGAAAAGCGCGAATATTCGGTGCAAGTTGGAGTGTTAGGTGCTGATGTTGCGGCCGAAGGCCCGTTTAAGCGTTCAGGTAAATCCTCTTATCTAATCAATTATCGCTACTCGACCCTCGAAATGATTAAGCGGGCAGGAATCGAAATCATTGGCGACGCAGCTCCCGATTTTCAGGATGGAGCGTTTAAATTCTTCTTTCCAACGTCCCAAAATAGCACTTTATCGTTGTGGGGAATGGGAGGGTTGAGCCGACAAATTCGCCGCCGTACGACCCAAAACGATGCGTTTCACTCCGACCGTGCGGTAGTGGGGCTGAACTATACTCATTTTTTATCAACCCAATCATATCTTGATGCTACTGTAAGTTGGTCAGCGAATCGTCAAACCTACGATGCGACCCGTTTGCAGCAAATTTATCTTAGAGAAGAAAATTTTACCAACCAAGCCTACCGCCTTTCTTTGCAGTGGAATCATAAAGTCAATGCGCGGCATTCTATTCGCATAGGTTTGATTATGAGTCATTTAAAATTTGTCTTACTCAATCAGACTATTGATGGGCCACGCCTAAGTACGACCGTTAACCAACGTGGAGAAACCGCACTTATACAGGCATATGGCCAATGGAAATTCCGTGTTTCACCCACTGTTTCGTTAACCTCTGGCATCCATACAACTCGATTAGGAATAGCTGGTCAAGCGTCGATTGAACCACGAGGTGGTATCAGGTTGAATTTATCCTCTCGCCACGCATTAACGGGGGGTATTGGAGTCCATAGCAGAATCGAAGCGCTTTCGACTTACTTTGCCCAAGTAAAAACTATCAATGGCCGAGTAACCCAAGCCAATAAAAATTTGGATTTGATGAAATCAACGCATTTTGTGTTGGGGTATGAATTTCGTCCGCGTGACGATTGGAGATGGCAAGTGGAAACGTATTACCAGCATCATTTTGACGTTGCTATTGGAACTACCTACGCCAAAACCCCTTTTTTACGAACTGAATCCATGCTCAATTTAATGGATGGCTACATTACTGATTCGTTGGTAAGTACTGGGACGGGGCGAAATTATGGAGTTGATTTTACGCTCGAAAAATTTTTGACCAAAGGCTTTTACTTTATTCTTACGTCGTCGTTGTACCAAGCTAAATACACGGCTCGCGACGGCATTGAGCGTAACAGCCGCTTTAATGGGAATTTTGTGCAAAACATTTTGTTGGGGAAGGAGTGGAAAATGGGCAAAACGAAAACCAATACGTTGGCTGTCAACCTCCGAAGCTTATGGGCGGGAGGCAACCGTTATGTCCCGATTGATTTGGCCCAATCCCAAAAACGAAATACGGCTGTTAGGGTCTATGAACGCTCGTACGAGGAACAGTTACCGAATTATTTTCGATTAGATACTCGTATTAGCTTTACCAAAAATCGCCAAAAAACCACCTCAACACTCTCGTTAGACGTTCAAAATGTCTTCAATCGACTCAATTTGTACCAACCTTTCTACGATACAGCCACTAAAAGCTTACAGTTTGATACCCAATTGGGCTTAGTGCCGATTCTGAATTGGCGAATTGAGTTTTAAGTAGATGGGTGAAAATTTCAGGTTGTGCTTTAGTACTTAAAGTTTGCCAAATAGTACCTATAAATCAGGGAATTTCAATCCCAATTTGCCGCATCAATGCCGTGGCGTTAAACTCTCGGCAGACTCCTTGTTTCAACTGATAATCGAAGTGTAGTTTTCCTTCGGTGAAGGTAGAATAAAAACTGTAATTATGCGCAAACTGGCCTTCATTGGCCATGTTGCCCAGCTCAATGTCGTGAGTCGAAATAAACCCAGACGCTTGTTGGAGATGAAGTTGACGAATCAGCGCTTCCGCTCCTTTGTGACGATCTACAGAGTTAGTTCCTTTTAAAATTTCGTCTAAAAAGTAAAAAACAGGGATAGGAGAGTTTTCCGAAAGTTTGAGCAAGTTTTGTAAACGTTTCAGTTCTGCATAAAAGGAGGAGGTGTTTTCTTCGAGCGAATCCTGCGTTCGCATACTAGTAAAGACTTGAAGAATGGCACTTGAAAACTGTTCGGCACAGACAACCGAGCCTGCCAAGGCCAAAACCGTATTGATGCCTATGGTGCGTAAAAACGTACTTTTTCCTGACATATTTGACCCTGTTATGATGGCGGTTTGTCCCAAATTCTGTAATACAAAATCATTACAAACGCGCTTCTCAACAGCAATGAGCGGATGGCCAACTTGCTTGGTGCTGATATAAAACGGCTCGGTTGAAAGTTCGGCAAATAGGAAAGATGGATTAGAATAGGCAAAGCCAGCCAAGCTACTAAGGGCTTCAAACTGACCCAGTACGTGAAACCACCGACCGAGGTCGTCGTGGTGGCGCTTTTTCCATGCTTCGAGCTGAGTCATCCATTGCAAATCCCACAAGGAAGGTAGCCCAATGGCCAGCATAAAGTAGGGGTTCAACCGAAAATTGAGGTTTTCGGTCATTTGGGCAAGTTGCTGAATACTTTTAGACGCGGGTGTCCCCGTAGTAAGCTGACTTTTGAGCTGACGTAGCTTGGCGGATTCAAACGGCTGTTTCTCAATTTTTTCAAACAAAGCCGCATAGGCTTTCAACGTTCCGACAATTTCCTCCGATTGCTCCGCATAGGCTTTGACGGAGAGCTTTAACTTACTCAAAATCAACCCATGAAAAAGCAAAATACCGACTATAATCAACCAAGGTATAAGCCCTAAGAAAGCGGCAATAATTCCTGAAGCGGTCAGCAGCGGTAGCCAACGATAATGCTTCCAACGAAGGATAGATTCATCTTCACCTGCTTTGAGCCAATGCGATAAAAATTCGGTGGGTTGGGCAATTTGTTTTTCGAGGGCGGCGGTGGCCTCAAATTTTTGCCGCCAATCGAGTAGGGGTGAAAGTTCGGCAACGGCCAATTGGCGGACTGTAATTTCGATAGGGTCGGCTGGGGCAAGCAGCCAATGTGCTAGGGTTTTCATGCCCACTTTGGTATGTGCCCGATTGATGAGTTTAAAAAGTGAATGTTTGCCAAAAATATCTAAATCGTAGGCATAAGGATGGTTGGGTGGAGCAAACTCTTCACCCGTTTCTTTTCTCAAAAAAGAAAGCGACAAGCGAGCTGCTTCTTCTTTATTGATTTGAGTTAGAATACGATAGAGATTCCGAAGGCGAGAGGTTTGTTGGTGTTTGCGTAGAACAATTGCAAATAAGATTAGTCCCAAAAATCCGATGAGGAAGGCAAGAGTAAGGTCATTTTTGGAGAACCACCAAACAGCTAACGCCGAACCAATAAAAAGAGCAAGTCGGGCGGTGGAAAGCTGGTTATAACGGCGTTGGATGACTTCGGTTTGTGTTTGAAATACAGTTTGTCGTTGGGTATAAATTTCAGAAGGATTCACGGCTGAAGTTTTTCCCAAAGGTACATATCTTTCGACTAATTGAGCGAAAACATCGGTAGTTTTACGGCTGTAGCGGTATTATTGAACATCAATTCTGAAATAGTGGGTTCCATAAAATCAATCAATGGGAATTGAGAAATGATTTCTAGGACGTCAATTTCGGTTTTGGCTTTGATAACACACCAAAGCTTAGTACGATCAGAGGCCAACGAATAGGAAGTAATTTTTCCTGTTTCCATCAGTTGGTTAATTTTTAACCGTTGACGGGGTATTTTTGCGATGAACTCCTCCGTCATTTCTTCAGGAAGGACGAACTCTACCATGAATTGATTCATAATTCTTGTATGTTAGATTGTAAACATAACAGTCAGGTTATGGAAATGGTTCGGAGGGATTGTGGATTGAGAGTTTAGAATTAATTTTGCCGACTTTAGTATTCGTCATTCAACATTCTAAAATCGTCTTTATTGTTATGCCACCTCCTAAAAAAGCCAGTGAATCGCATACCATCATGACCGAAATGGTATTGCCTAACGATACCAATACCCTCAATAACCTAATGGGAGGGAGGCTGCTTCATTGGATGGATATTTGTGCGGCGATAGCTGCCCAAAAACACGCTCACCGTACTGTTGTGACGGCTTCGGTCGATAATGTTTCGTTTGCGGAACCGATTAAGTTAGGAAACATTGTGACATTCGAAGCGCAGGTTACGCGCGCTTTTACGTCGTCGATGGAAGTGCATATCAAAGTGAGCGCACAGAACATTTCGGCGGGCGAGAAAGCCGTTCATACCAATTCAGCTTTTTATACTTTTGTAGCTGTTGATCAAAGCGGTCGCCCTATCGAAGTAGCACCCGTTATTGCTGAATCAGAGGAGGAACAGGTATTTTTTCAAAGTGCATTGCGCCGCCGTCAGTTGCGATTGGTTTTGGCTGGCCGTATGAAACCTTCCGATGCTACAGAATTGAAAGCATTGTTTGGCGAAAATGCCTAATGAAGTACCTAAAAGGCAGAGTTACGAAAGTATCTCTGCCGAGATACCACGGCGGCAAATCTCTTGACGCAATGGAACTAACTCTTCCCAGGAGCCATTCTTAACGCGGCATTTGCCTTTGTAATGAATGATGATAGTGCACTGTTCTGCTTGTTCGGGGGTATGGTCGCAAACATCCATAAGGGTTTCAATGACCCAATCGAAGGTGTTTACATCGTCATTGAATACTACAAGACTGTATAAGTCAGTTTCAACCACTTTTTGTTCTACTTCCTCGACAACATCGACATCGGGCATTTCAAACAGTTGCATTTGCAAAGATTTGTATAGTTATTAAATGAATATAACAAATTTACGAAAATTCGTATAGGTTTGCAAAAGGTATAAACACATTCTAACCTTATTTGTTCTAGCCCATGAGTCCTTTTGTCGCACTCACTATTCTTATTATTTACTTTACGGTTCTGATTGCCGTATCTATCTACACCTCCAAAGGAGCGGATACAAACACCTTTTTTACTGCTAACAAACAATCTCCCTGGTATTTGGTCGCTTTTGCCATGATTGGGACTTCACTTTCTGGGGTCACATTCATCTCTGTACCAGGAGCCGTAGGCAAAATCCAATTTTCATATTTCCAAGTGGTGTTGGGGTACATTTTGGGTTATTTATTTATTGGGAGTGTATTGATGCCCCTGTACTACCGCCTCAATCTTGTGTCTATTTATACCTACCTCGAACAGCGCTTTGGCTTTTGGGCGTACAAAACAGGTTCGGCTTTCTTTTTACTTTCTCGTACGCTTGGTTCGGCTGTTCGTTTGTACGTTGCAGCGCAAGTGCTTCAATTGGCGATGTACAATGGCCTTGGGATTCCGTTTGAGGTGTCGGTTCTGATTACAATTGCGCTCATTTGGGTGTATACTTTCAAAGGTGGAGTAAAGACAATTATTATCACGGATACTCTACAAACGACTTTTCTTATAACGGCCGTTGCTTTGACTATCTACTTGATATCTAAAGAGTTGAATTTTTCGTTTGGTGGTATGGTTTCTGCGGTAGCCGATAGCGAATATTCCCGTATTTTTTTCTTTGACGACCCTAAAGACAATAAATATTTCTGGAAACAATTTTTATCTGGTGCATTTATTGCTATCACTATGACGGGGATGGACCAAGATTTGATGCAGAAAAACCTGACCTGCAAAAACATAGGAGAAGCCCAGAAAAATATGTTTTGGTTTACCATTACGCTCACGTTTGTGAACCTGATGTTTATGAGCCTAGGGGTGTTGTTGTATTTTTATGCACAAGCCAAAAACATTCCAGTGCCAGAGCGTACTGATGAATTGTACTCAATGTTGGCGTTGAATCATTTTGGACTCAATGAAGGGACGGCGGGCGTTGTGGTTGCCATTACGTTTTTGATTGGAATTACGGCGGCAACTTATGCTAGTTCGGACTCGGCTCTTACTGCCCTCACAACGTCCTTTTGTATTGATTTTATGAATGTAGCCAACAAATCAGAGAAAGAACGCGTACGTATCAAAAACTGGGTACATATTGGTTTTTCGTTGTTGTTTTATGTGGTCATTATCATTTTTAACCAATTGAATAGCAAAGAAGTGATTACGGCTATTTTTGACATTGCGGGCTATACCTACGGCCCTTTATTGGGGCTTTTTGCCTTTGGGCTTTATACAAAGCGCTCCGTCAAGGATAATCTCACTCCGATAGTGTGCGCTTTAGGTCCCATCATCACGTACGTACTTAATCAAAACTCTGAAGCTTGGTTTGATGGTTACAAAATTGGTTTTGAGCGCCTTATACTGAACGGAGCGATTGTATTTCTGGGTTTACTAATTATTTCTAAATCTCCTCAATTAAAATCAGTAACTGACTAGTTTTCTACGTTAAAGGCGCTACATGGTAGCTACGGGGGTTAGCTTTGTGATTTTTGGGACAGTTCATCATGCGATTACGCTCCTGATTATTACGAAGTTTTTCTGCCTAGTTAGTAAAAAGTGTAAATCTGGGTGAAGTGTGGAGACTCACCCAGACACAATGTTATAGGCTGGGATTGATGAGGTTATTGTTCATTTCCTCAATGAAAATTTTGGAAGGTTTGAATGAAGGGTAATAGTGCGCTTCTACATGCACAATGGTATTCCGTTATTTTTTTGTAAAAGCTTAGACTGATAAAGTTGACAAAATGGCTTTGGCTTAAAAAGCAAATATCGATTAGGTGACGAGTGAAATTTAATTGATTAAAAAGTATAAAAGTAACTGTTTAGGTAGGCTATTTGGCTAGATGAGATTATGGAAGAGTTGATTAAAGAAATATCAGACTTGAAGGCGTTAGTCAATCGCTTACTGCTTCGTATCGAAGAGTTAGAAGCGGAAAATGCT
>JACCEC010341237.1_pt1 | contig 19749 bp, 17 predicted proteins | sample 7450121 | NCBI WGS metagenome assembly JACCEC01 (sample SAMN15323455, study PRJNA562643) | freshwater metagenome | isolation source: river surface water | place: USA:Blue River Watershed | collected 2017-08-18 | reverse complement strand
AGGTAGTCGGCGAGGTCGGTGGCGGTGGCAAAGCCTTTTTTGGCTGCGGCCTCCATGAGGGAAGCATTGACGGTGAGGCCGCCTTCTTTCGCGCCTGCGACTGTGGTTTGACCGCCAATCATCTCGGCAAAGATGCGCAAGGTGTCTTTCAAGGTGTCGACTGTGTCAAACAACGGTTCTTTGTCTTCTTGGTTGTCTTTGTTGTAGGCCAGCGGTTGACCCTTCATCAAAGTGATCAAGCCCATCAAATGACCCACCACACGCCCGGTTTTGCCGCGTGCGAGTTCAGGCACGTCGGGGTTTTTCTTCTGCGGCATGATGGATGAGCCGGTGGTGAAACGATCGGCCAGTTGAATGAACGCAAAGTTTTGGCTCATCCAAATGATCAGCTCTTCGGACAAGCGGCTGATGTGCACCATGCAAAGTGATGCGGCTGCAGTGAACTCGATGGCGAAGTCGCGGTCGCTCACCGCGTCCAAACTGTTTTGGCAGAGTTGAGGTTCGCCTAGCGCATTGACCATGCCCAAGGTGGTGGCTACGTGGGCCCGGTCCAATGGGTAGGTGGTACCGGCCAGTGCCGCAGACCCCAAGGGCAAGCGGTTGGTGCGGGCGCGAATTTCAGTCATGCGTTCTTCATCGCGCGCGAGCATTTCCACATAAGCCAGCAGGTGGTGCGCCAAGCTGATGGGCTGGGCCACTTGCAAATGGGTGAAGCCGGGCATCACGGTGTGGGTGTGCTGGGCGGCGACATCGACCAAGGCGCGCTGCAAGGTGTTGAGCAATTCGCGGATGGCGTCGATCTCGTCGCGCAACCACAGGCGCACATCGGTGGCCACTTGGTCGTTGCGGCTGCGCCCGGTGTGCAGGCGTTTACCCGCATCCCCTACCAGTTGTGTGAGGCGGGCCTCGATGTTCAGATGCACATCTTCGAGTTCCAATTTCCATTCGAACCGGCCGCTCTCAATGTCTGTCGTGATTTGCGCCAAGCCGCGCTGGATGTCGGCCCAGTCTTTCGCGCTGATGATGCCTTGGGCTTGCAGCATTTCCGCATGGGCCAGGCTGCCTCGGATGTCGGCACGCCACAAACGTTGATCGAAAAACACGCTGGCGGTATAGCGTTGCACCAACTCGCTCATGGGTTCGGAAAAGAGGGCGGACCATGCCTCGGATTTGCGGTCGAGCGAGTTGGGAGAAGTCATGCGGGCATTTTAGGTGTGGACCAGCACTTGTCAGCCAACCCACGCCCCTTCAATGCTAAATTCCGCAGATCCCTGCACAGGGCAACAATCTTTTGGAGACAAACATCATGTGGAAATTGGCATTGGGATTTGTGGCGTTTGCGGCTTTGGCACTGTTTGTGATTTTCAAAGCCGGGGACAGTGTGGACATGAGCGGCGAAAAACACGGCGCTGATGCTGTCCATGCCCCTGAAGAGACCAAACCCGCGGCACCAGCAGCGCCAGCGGCTGAAGCCCCCGCCGCACCAGCAGCCCCCGCACCTGCTGGCAAATAAATCCCGGCCTAGCCGGTGTTGCGCAAACCTGCTGCGATGCCGTTGATGGACAAATGAATACCGCGCTGCGCCCGTTCGTCGGTGATGCCAGCGCGGTGGCGTCGAATCAATTCCACTTGCAAATGGTGCAAGGGGTCGATGTAGGGGAAGCGGTGTTTGATCGAGCGCGCCAATGAGGCGTTGTTGGCAAGCCTTTGTTTGGCCCCGGTGATCAGTTGCAGCGCCTGCGCTGTGCGTTGCCACTCGGTTTCAATGGCTTTGAAGATGCGCCGACGCAGCTTGGCGTCGGTCACCAACTCGGCGTAACGAGAGGCCAGGGCCAAATCGCTTTTGGCCATCACCATGTCGATGTTGGAGAGCAAGGTGCGGAAAAACGGCCATTGCTTGTCCATGCGACGCAGCAAGGCCAGTGCTTGCGTCCGACTCAAGCTGGGGTGTTCATCCAAAAACTGCTGGACCGCAGAGCCAAAGCCCAACCAGCCGGGCAAGGTCAAGCGACACTGGCCCCAGCTGAAACCCCAGGGAATCGCGCGCAGGTCTTCGATGCGCTGCGTCGCTTTGCGTGATGCGGGTCGTGAACCGATGTTGAGGGCGGCAATCTCACGCAACGGTGTGGCTTCAAAAAAGTAATCCGTGAAGCCCGGTGTGTCGTAAACCAAGTGGCGATAGGCTTTGAAGCTGCTGTCCGACAAAGCTTGTGCCGCTTCGATGAAGGCGCGCGGTGCGGATTTTTGGTTTTGCAACAAACTGGCTTCCAAGGTGGCCGCCACCAAGGTTTCCAGGTTGCGTCGGCCCAAGGCGGGGTTGGCGTATTTCGAATTGATCACCTCACCCTGTTCGGTGAGACGGATTTGGCCACGCACCGTGCCGGGCGGTTGCGCCAGGATGGCGTCATAGCTGGGGCCACCGCCACGCCCCACGGTGCCGCCGCGCCCATGAAACAGACGCAGGGTGATGCCGTGTTTTTCTTCGAGATGCTCGAACACATTGACCAGGGCCAATTCGGCTTGGTAGAGCGACCAGTTGCTGGTGAAGATGCCACCGTCTTTGTTGCTGTCCGAATAGCCCAGCATGATGTCTTGCTCGCCGCTGCTGCGTTGCACCATGGCGGCGATGCCGGGCAGGGCGAAATAGCCGCGCATGATGTGCGGGGCTTGCTGCAAATCTTCTATGGTCTCAAACAGCGGCGACACGATCAATTCAGCCTGCGCATGACTGGCCAGGGTGCCGTGTAACAGGCCGGCCTCTTTTTGCAAGACCAGGACTTCCAACAAATCGCTGACGCTTTCGGTGTGGCTGATGATGGCGTGGCGGATGGCTTGCGGGCCAAAGTCGTGGCGGATTTGCCGCGCGGTTTCAAAAATCCGCAACTCCGACAAACCGTGAGCGCTGTAACGGTGGCTGGGAATACGCAGCGGGCGGGGATCGTTCAAGACCTGTTGCAAAAGCGTTTGCTTGTCGGACTCGTGCAATTGGCTGTAGTTGGCTGAGATACCCGCCACTTTCAACAACTCGGCCACCACCAATTCGTGTTGGTCCGAGCTTTGCCGCAAATCGACTGTCGCCAGTTGAAAACCAAACACCTGGACCGCGCGGATCAGCGGGCGCAAACGTGGCACTGCCAAAGCCTGGGCGTGTTGCGCCGTCAGGGCCGAATCAAGGACTTGCAAGTCGGCCAGCAGGCTTTCAGCGTCGGCATAAGGATGTTGCGGTGGCAGGGCGTGGCGAGCCGCTTCTTTGCCTGTGAGATGCGTCAAGGTGGCAGCCAGTCGCGCGTACATGAAGGTGAGGCTGCGCCGGTAGGGCTCGTCTTGCCGATGGGCATTGGTGTCGGGTGAAGAATCGGCCAAAGCTTGCAAGGCGGGCGGCACGCCAACCAGCATGGCCGAGGTGGACAACTCGCTGCCCAGCCAATGGATTTCGGTGAGGTAATGACGCAATGCCACCTCGCATTGGCGCTGCATGGCGTATTGCAAGGTGTCGGCATTGACATTGGGATTGCCATCGCGGTCGCCGCCCATCCATTGGCCCATTCTGAAAAAGGGCGCGATCGCATACCCCCCCAAATCGGCTTCCAGATCGGCATACAGCTTGGGTATTTCCGATAAAAAAGTGGACTCGTAATAGCCCATGGCGTTTTCAATTTCATCGGCCACGGTCAGTTTGGTGAAGCGCAACAAACGCGTTTGCCACAGTTGCAAGACGCGCGCGCGCACCTGCGCCTCGATCTGCGCCAGCGCCCGCGCGGTGGTGGCGTCGGGTGCGTGTGAAACGACCTCGTCTCGCAGTTGCAGCGCGTGGGCGATGCCGCGCTCGGCGTCCAAAATGCTTTTGCGTTGTACCTCGGTCGGGTGGGCGGTGAGCACTGGTGAAACATGGGCCTGGGCCAATGCCTGGCGGATGGCCTTGGCGGTCCATCCAGCGGTTTTGAGTTTGCCCAGGGCTTGCTCGATGCTGCCTGCGCGCACATCGCCAGCGCGCTCATGCAGTTGTTGGCGGCGGATGTGGTGCTGGTCCTCGGCCAAGTTGGCCAAATGACTGAAATAAGTGAATGCACGGATCACACTCACCGCTTGTTCGCTGGAAAGAGACGCCAATTGCTTTTTCAGGGCCTTGCCGGCCAAGGCGTCGGCATCGCGGCGAAAGGCCACAGACAAGCGCCGAATGTGCTCCACCAGGTTGAAGGCCGCATCGCCCTCTTGTTCGCGAATCACGTCGCCCAGAACACGACCCAACCATCGGATGTCGTCCACCAATGGGCGGTCTTGTTGGGCCAATGCCGCTTGCAAACCGGCGTTGTTTGTGGGGCCTGAAGAGGCGCGTGCGGCAGGGCGTGGGGTGGCTTTGGGCATGTTGTCCCCATGCTAGCATTCAAGCGACAAACGACTACTTTTTTGGCCCTGTTTTGAACCCCATTCACCTCACCATCGCCACCCGTGAAAGTCGCCTGGCCCTTTGGCAAGCCCACCACATGCAAGACCTGTTGCGTGGCATGGGACATCAGGTGGACATCTTGGGCATGACCACCCAAGGGGACCAAATCCTGGACCGATCCCTCAGCAAAGTGGGTGGCAAGGGCTTGTTTGTCAAAGAACTCGAAGTCGCGCTTGAAGAAGGCCGCGCCGACTTGGCGGTTCATTCCCTCAAAGATGTGCCCATGGACATGCCCGAAGGCTTTGCATTGGCGTGTGTGATGGAACGTGAAGACCCGCGTGATGCCTGGGTGTCGCCCCACTTCGCGAGCTTGCAAGACCTACCTGAGGGGGCCGTGGTCGGCACCTCCAGCTTGCGTCGCACGGTGTTGCTGCGTGCCATGCGCCCCGATTTGCAAATCGAACCTTTGCGCGGCAATTTGGACACCCGTTTGCGCAAGCTCGACGAAGGCCAATACGCGGGCATCGTGTTGGCCGCAGCTGGCTTGAAGCGCCTGGGATTGGCCGAACGCATCCGCCATGTTTTTGCCACCACCGAGATGTTGCCTGCCGCTGGGCAGGGCGCTTTGGGCATTGAGATTCGCAGCGCTCGTGACGATGTGCGCCAAATTTTGAAACCCTTGGCAGACACCACCACCTGGCTGGCCGTGGCCGCCGAACGGGCGGTCAGCCGTGCCATGGGGGGCAGTTGTTCCATGCCCTTGGCCGCGCATGCGGTGTTGCATGGCTCCGTCCTCGACCTGCACGCCGCCTGGGGCAATCCCGACCAATTAAACGCCCCGCTCATTCGTGCCCACAGCCAAGGCGATGTCAGCACCTTGGAAGAGGCAGAAGAACTGGGCTTGTCTGCCGCCCAGCAATTGCGCGCCCAAGGGGCCAGCTGAGTGAAGCGGCGCCCCGCCGTCATCCTCACCCGCCCCGCTGCCGAATTGGCCGTGTGGGCCCAATCCCTCGAAGAAGCTGGCTACAAGGTCCAAAGATGGCCGCTCATCGATATTCAAGCCCATGCGGATCAGTCGCGCTTGAACGCCGTTTTGGCCAATTGGCATGACCACCAAGCGGTCATGTTCGTCAGTCGCGCGGCGGTGCAACACACGTTCGAACACCACACACCGCTGCATGGCTGGGGCATCACCCGTTGCTGGGCCACAGGCCCTGGTACTCGCCAAGCACTGTTGGACGCTGGGGTGCCCGTTGGCCTGATTGACAGTCCCCCCAGCACGGCCGCGCAGTTTGACACCGAGGCCTTGTGGCGGGTGGTGCAACCTCAATTGGCCTCGAAGCGCGCCGTCTTGGTGTTGCGCGGCAGCGATGCCGACCAACCCGACAATGCCGCCGAAGGCGTAGGGCGGGATTGGTTGGTGCAGCAACTTGAAAGCCTTGGCGTGCCCGTTCAAACCGTGGCCGTGTATGAACGCAAGATGCCGTTTTGGGATGCAACACAGTTGGCGAGTGCCCGACAAGCGGCACATGACGGCAGCCTCTGGTTGTTCAGCAGTTCACAGTCGGTGCACAACTTGTCGCGTCTCTTGCCTGACGAGGACTGGTCCACCGCCAAAGCGTTGACCACGCATGAACGCATCGCCCAGGTCGCCTTGCACCTGGGCTTTTCTGAAGTGAAGATTTCAAAGCCCAGCATGTCCGAGGTGCTTGCCTCATTAGAATCCTTTCAATGAGCAGTGCTTCCACCACAGAGAGTTCCCATGCCCCAGCCTCACGCTGGCGCAGGTGGTTGCCCCAAATCAGCGTGACCTTGGCGGTCCTCAGCCTGCTCTTGTGCTGGCAGTTGTGGCAAAAAGTCAGCACCATGCAAGAACTTTTGGCCAGACAAAGTGCCGATGCGGGCCAACTGTCCATGCAAGCCAACAGCCTGGCCAAATCCGCGCAAGACCAAACCCAAGAAACCGCCGCCCGTGTGGCTTTGTTGGATGCGCGTTTGAGCGAGGTGGCGCTGCAACGCAGCCAGTTGGAAGAATTGATGCAAAGCCTGTCACGCTCGCGTGATGAAAACCTGGTGGTCGACATCGAGTCGGCGCTGGGCTTGGCACAACAACAGGCCGAACTCACTGGTAGCGTCCAGCCCTTGTTGGTGGCCTTGCAATCGGCGCAAAAACGTTTGTCCAAAGTGGCGCAGCCGCGCTTGGCCCCGGTACTCAGGGCCATTCAACACGACATCGACCGTTTGCAATCTGCCACATTGACCGATGTCCCAGGCCTGTTGATTCGTCTCGATGAATTGGTGGTCTTGGTGGAGACCTTGCCGCCGGTGAATGCCGTCGGACCGAACAGCCGGGCTGCACGGTCGCCAGACCAAGCCGCCATGCCGAGTTGGGCGCAAATATGGCGCGAGGGTGATTGGTCCTCGGTTGGCCGCCGGGCATGGTCCGAGGTGACCGGTTTGGTGCGGGTCAGTCGGATCGAGCAACCCGAAGCGGTGTTGCTCACACCCGAGCAAAGTTTCTTTGCCCGCGAAAACCTCAAACTCCGTTTGCTCAACGCGCGCTTGGGCTTGCTGGCCCGACAAACCGTCACAGCCCGCAATGATTTGGTGATGGCTGAACGGGACATGAACCGGTTTTTTGACCTGGCCCATCGGCAAGGACAAACCGCCAAAAACCTGATGCGGCAGGTGCAAGCACAAATCCATGTGTCCGACATCCCGCGTTTAGACGGCACCATGGCCGCATTGGCCACAGCGGCGGCGGGACGCTGACATGCGTTGGGCCCTGTGGCTGTTGGCTTTGTTCGGATTGGCTGTGTTTGCCGCGCTCGGTTTGAGCCAGCAATTTGGCACGGTCACGCTGTTTGTCCCGCCTTACCGTGTCGATTTGTCGCTCAACTTGGTCGTCATAGGCACCGTGCTTGGCTTTGTGTTGGTTTATGCGGCCTTGCGCGGCTTGTTTGGCTTGTTCGAGTTGCCAGCCCAAGCGCGGCGTTGGCGTGCCCAACAACGAGAGCGGGTGGCGCAAGCGGCCTTGCTCAACGCCATGGTGCTTTGGATGACCGGGCGTTACACCCGTTCACGCAAAGCCGCTTTGAAGGCGCTCAACCAAGTGGAAAGCCTGTTGTCGGTGGCACCGACAGACACCCAAGGGTCGCTGGGTTTGATGCGCAGCTTGTTGCATTTGTTGGCTGCTGAAAGCGCCCATGCCCTGCGCGACCAAGCGGCGCGTGAACAGCATTTCCAGCAGGTGCTGGCGCACAACGACAGCGGCGCGCGCGTGGATCAAAAACTCGAGTTGCGCGACGCGGCGTATCTGAATGCGGTGCGTTGGGCCTTGCACGACCGCGACAACACCACGGCGCAGCAGTACCTGTCCCAATTGCCCCACGGCACGGCGCGGCGCACCTTGGCACTGCGCTTGCGCTTGAAAGCCGATCGCTTGGGGCAACACCATTTACCAGCGTTGGACACGGCACGTTTGCTGGCCAAGCACGGTGCTTTTGCGTCAGGACCGGCGCGCAGTTTGGTGCGCGGTTTGGCCGTGGCTTGTTTGGATGATTGCCATGACAGCAGCCAATTGCAAGGCACCTGGGGCCTGTTGCTGGAGGACGAACGCCGCCAACCCGACGTCGCCATGCATGCCGCACAACGCCTGTTGTCTCTAGAAGGCGATGCCCAACTGGCATTGAAATGGTTGCTGCCTGTTTGGGGTGAACTCACCCGCATGCCTGAAACCGGCAGCTTGACGCAGCGTCAACGTTTGGTGCGGATTTTGTCGGCGACGTTGAATGCCTTGCCGCCTGACAGCGAGTGGTTGGCGCGCATCGAACAAGCCCGTTTGTCCAACCCCCGCAGTTTGGAATGGCAATACCTCAGTGGCATGGTGTGCTTGCGCCATGGTCTTTGGGGCAAGGCGCAGCAAATGCTGTCGCAAGTGGCCCCGCGTTTGGCCGCAGCCGATTTGCAGCGTCAGGCATGGCGTGCTTTGGCCGAGTTGGCCGAACAAAAAGGCGACACTGCTCAGGCCTTGGCTTGTTGGAAGCTGTCCGCCAAAGTAGAAGCCTAGGCTTTCATCGATAAAAAAAAGGGCCTCTGTGCATGAGGCCCTTTGATACGCTTTATGCCGCGTTGTTGTCAAACGGCATGTGCATCTGACCCAAGTCCTTCTTGGTTTCCACCAAGATCAGCGGACCCTCGTCCAGCACCACAGCGGGTGGACGCTCGCGCGGGACGTGAATCGGATGTGGCTCGGCAGCAATGGCCGCTTGCACTTGCGCGATGCGCTCGGGGTTGGAGTTGACCCATTCCAAGCCAGACGATTGCGCCACGCTTTGCAACTGAGACAAAGGCAAATCGTAAGCAGCAATGGCAGGCATGCGCACATGTTGCGCAGGCGAGCTGGCAGCAGGTGCGACGGATGTGACAGGTGCGGCTGGGCTGTGTGGAGCCGTCTCAGGGTGCGCCGCAGTTTGTTCATGCAACGCCGCCTCTGGTGCGCCGTCTTGTTGGGCGGCACGCGGTTGACGTTCACGGCCATAACGATCGCGACCACGGCGCTCGCGGCGTTCGTTCACACGCTCGCCATCGTTGCTGGCAGGGCTGTGCTCATTGGCAGCCGCTTCAGCTGACGGTTCTTGGGTGCTTGGCGGGTTGTTGTTCTCGTCCAATGGCGCGTTGTTCTCGCCATTGTTGGCAGAACGCTCGCCACGGCGGCCCCGGCCTCGACGGCCATCACCGCGGCCTGGACGTGCTGGTTTGTCACCAGCGGCTTCGGGCGTGTCGCTGCCATTTTGGTTGGCATCCAGTTGGCGGGTTTCTTCTGCGCGACCATCGTTGCCACGGCTGTCGTTTTGGCGTGCTTCAGGGCGGTTGCGGCCTTCACCACGACCTTCGCCGCGTGCGTTGCGACCACCGCGTTCAGTGCGTCCTTCGCCGCGACCCTCTGCGCTGCGTTCAGCGCGGGCTTCCGGGTTGCGGCCTTCGCCGCGTTCGCTGCGTTCGCCACCGCGTTCACCGCGACGACCACCTCGGCGGCCATCGCCTCTGCCTTCTGATCGGCCACCCTCGCGGCCACCTTCACGGCGTTCACCTGGCTTGCCAGTGGTGCTGCGGGGGGCAGGTGTTTCAGGGGTGGCTTCATTGCCGCCAAATAAACCTTTGAGCCAACCGAAGAAACCTTTTTCGGCAGGCGCTGTGGGTGTGACAGCGGCAGTGCTTGATGCTGCGGTGCGCTCTGGTTTGGCAGGACGGGCCTCGGCAGGCGGTGCGGGCAAATCAGGCAGCACGCCTTTGATCACAGGTGTTTGCTTGTTGGTGGGTTCTTGTGAACGGCGGGTGACAGCGGTGGGGTCTTCGATCTCCTCGGCCATCTTGTAGCTGGCTTGGATGTTGTCCAAACGCGCGTCGTCGTGTTTCAAACGCTCCAATTTGTAATTGGGTGTTTCCAAGCCCTTGTTGGGGATCAGCATCACATTGGTGCGTTGCTGGATCTCAATCTTGGCGATTTCCGAGCGTTTTTCATTCAACAAGAAAGAAGCGACTTCCACCGGCACTTGCGCGTGCACCGCGGCGGTGTTGTCCTTCATGGACTCCTCTTGGATGATGCGCAAAATTTGCAAGGCCGAGCTTTCGGTGTCACGCACATGGCCCGATCCGCCGCAGCGTGGGCAAGGAATGGACGCACCCTCGCTCAAGGCGGGGCGCAAACGTTGACGGCTCATCTCCATCAGGCCAAATTTGCTGATGGTGCCAAATTGCACACGCGCACGGTCTTGTCGCAGCGCATCGCGCAAGCGGTTTTCCACTTCGCGGCGGTTTTTGGACTCGTCCATGTCGATGAAGTCGATGACGATCAAACCACCCAGATCGCGCAAACGCATTTGGCGCGCCACTTCGTCGGCGGCTTCCAAATTGGTACGGGTGGCGGTTTCTTCGATGTCGCCGCCTTTGATGGCGCGTGCCGAGTTGACGTCCACCGACACCAAGGCCTCGGTGTGGTCGATCACGATCGCGCCGCCCGAGGGCAGGTTGACGGTGCGGGCATAGGCCGACTCGATTTGATGCTCGATTTGAAAGCGCGAGAACAGCGGTGTTTCATCGCGGTAGCGCTTCACACGGGCTGCATGTTCAGGCATGACATGGGCCATGAACTGCTGGGCCTGGTCGTAAATGTCATCGGTGTCGATCAGGATGTCACCGATGTCGTTGTTGAAATAGTCGCGGATGGCGCGAATCACCAAGCTGGATTCTTGGTAAATCAGGAAAGCACCTTTGGACTTGCTGGCGCCGTCAATGGCTGTCCACAGCTTCAAGAGGTAGTTCAAGTCCCATTGCAACTCGGGTGCGCTGCGACCAATGCCAGCGGTGCGAGCGATGATGGACATGCCTTGCGGGTATTCCAACTGGTCCATGGCTTCTTTGAGCTCGGCCCGGTCGTCACCTTCGATGCGACGGCTGACACCGCCGCCGCGCGGGTTGTTGGGCATCAGCACCACGTAGCGGCCGGCCAAAGAAATGAAGGTGGTCAGGGCCGCGCCTTTGTTGCCGCGCTCCTCTTTTTCCACCTGGATCAGCATTTCCTGACCCTCTTTGATCACATCCTGGATGCGGGCCTGCGAGGCGGACACATTGCCAGAGAAGTATTGTTTGGAGATTTCTTTGAAGGGCAAAAAGCCGTGACGCTCTTCACCGTAATCGACAAAACAAGCCTCTAACGAGGGCTCGACGCGGGTGACCACGGCTTTGTAGATATTGCCTTTGCGCTGTTCGCGCCCTTCAATTTCGATTTCGTAGTCGAGGAGTTTTTGTCCGTCGACGATGGCCAGGCGGCGTTCTTCGGCCTGGGTGGCATTGATCAGCATCCGTTTCATGATGCGTTCCTTTTCTTGCTAACAACGACAGGTCCATGGCGGACCAACGATGCCGTGGGCCAATGCAAGAAAAATACGAAAGGAATGCCGCAGGAGAACGCGCTGATGCCGACTTAACGACGGCGTTGCGTTTGTGGCGGGTGGTGGATGCGGGCGAGTTGAGGGCGAACGGGCATGACCAAAAAGGGGGCCATGGGGTTCATTGGCGAACCGAGGTGGGGCTGGATCTTGCGTGCCGAATCAACTGGCCAGAGCCAGGGCATGCAAAGTTTCAGCAGAACCATCACGAAGTTCATGTATCGTCAATCTCACTGTGATCCGTTGCAGGTTTGAAGCAAACCTGCAACTGGGGTATTCCGTTTCAGTGTTTTTCCAAGGCATCGGCTTGCTGTGACCGCAGGGCAGACCGCAAAGTGGCGGTGAGGCTTGCGGCGGCCACATCGGGCATCGACCTCTCAGTGTTGGTGGGACGTGCTCTAATCTCTCATTCAAATCAAGCACTTAGAACCTGACACTGGTGAAGATCATTATAGACACAGATGCCACCCCCCCTGCCGCCGCCGTCAAAACCATGACGGTCGATGAAGAATCCGCCGGTCAGCGGCTTGACAACTTTTTGATGCGCCACCTCAAGGGCGTGCCCAAAACCCATGTTTACCGCATCATCCGAACGGGTGAGGTGCGCATCAACAAAGGCCGTGCCAGCGCCGACACCCGTTTGGAAATGGGGGACTTGGTCCGCCTGCCACCGGTGCGTGTGGCCACGCCAGACGCCAACGCCCCGACCGCACCTGGCCGTGAATTCCCAGTGCTGTTTGAAGACGAGCAAATGCTGGCCATCGACAAACCGGCCGGTGTCGCGGTGCATGGCGGCAGTGGTGTGAGTTTTGGCGTGATCGAGCAACTGCGCCAGGCCCGACCAGGTGCCCGCATGCTGGAACTGGTGCACCGGCTGGACCGTGAGACCTCGGGCGTTTTGCTGGTGGCCAAAAAGCGCAGCGCGCTCACCCGTTTGCAAGACCAGTTTCGCGACCGTGAAACGGGTAAAACCTATTTGGCCTTGGTCAAAGGCCAGTGGCCCTCCAATAAGAAAGTGATTGACTTGCCCTTGCAGCGTTACTTGTTGCCCAGCGGTGTCGGTGAAGGTGAGCGCCGGGTGCGCATCGCCCACAAAGACGACGCCAATGCGCAGCGCGCCATCACCTTGGTGCGGGTGGGCCGTTTGGTGGGCGACTACAGCTTGTTGGAAGTCACCATCAAGACCGGACGCACCCATCAAATCAGGGTGCACTTGGCCAGCCAGGGTTACCCGATCGTGGGCGATGACAAGTATGGTGATTTCGAACTCAACAAACGCTTGGCCAGCCAGGGATTGAAGCGCATGTTTCTGCATGCCTGGCGGTTACAGTTTGTCCACCCTCAATTGAACAAGCCGCAAACCCTGCAAGCCGATTTGCCCCCCGAATTACAACTCTTCATCGACAATGTCCAACCCCCGCCCACGCCAGTTTGACCTCATCGCCTTCGACTGGGACGGCACGCTCTACGACTCGACCCAAATCATCGTGCGTTGCATCCAAGCGGCGGTGGCCGATGTGGGTGGTGTGGTGCCGACCGACGCGCAAGCCGGTTATGTGATTGGCATGGCGCTCATGCCCGCATTGGCCCATGCTGCGCCGGATGTGCCGCCAGAGAAATACCCCATGCTGGGTGAACGTTACCGCCATCACTACGCTTTGCACCACAACGACTTGTCTTTGTTTGAGGGCATCTTGCCGCTGTTGCAAACCTTGCGCGAACGCCAACACATTTTGACGGTGGCCACAGGCAAAAGCCGTCGCGGCCTGGACGACGCCTTGCATGCGGTGGCGTTGCGCGGCATGTTCGACGGATCGCGCACCGCGGATGAAACCGCGGGCAAACCGGACCCCTTGATGTTGCACGAGTTGATGGCCGAGTTTGGGGTGCCGCCCGAGCGCACCTTGATGATTGGCGACACCACCCACGATTTGCAAATGGCCCACAACGCCGGTTGCGCCAGTTTGGCGGTCAGCTATGGGGCGCATGGCGCTGAGGGTTTTGAGCGCTGGAAGCCCCAAGCGGTGGTGCACACTGTTGCCGAGTTGCAGGACTGGTTGTTGGGGCATGGCTGAGGACTTGATTCCCTTGTGTCAAAGCGCTGACTTGAAGGACAGCGGTTTGGCGGTGCCTTTTGACGTGGTCTACGCCGGTCAAACTTGCCGTGCATTTGCGGTGCGTTATGAAGGCCAAGTGCAGGCTTATTTGAACCGATGCACCCATGTGGCCATGGAGATGGACTACCAGCCCGATCGATTTTTTGACGCCGAAGGGCGTTGGCTGTTGTGTGCCACCCATGGCGCCACTTACGCCCCCGACACCGGTGATTGCGTGGGTGGCCCTTGCCGTGGTGGCTTGGTGAAAATCACCCTGACAGAAACCCAGGGCGTGGTCCACTGGCATACTGCTTACAACTTGAAGCCATTGGACTTTTGACATGAACCCAGAATCCAACCCCGAAACACCAGCGCCCTCACCCTCTTGGGAGCGTGAAACACTGGAACGCTTGATCAACGCCAATTTGCAAGAGCAGCGAACAGCCAGGCGTTGGCGCATCGGGTTTCGCCTGTTTTGGACGGCGCTTTTTTTGCTCGGACTTTGGTTCTCTTTCAATCACAGCAAAACCACCACCTCCAACAACCCCACGTCGCACACCGCCCTGATTGAAATCAGCGGTGAGATTGATTCTGAAAGCACTGCCAACGCCGAATGGATCATGGACTCCATGCGCCAGGCCTTTGAAGACGAGGGCGCACAGGCCGTGGTGCTGCTGATCAACTCACCTGGTGGCAGCCCCGTTCAAGCGGGCATGATCAATGACGAAATCCGTCGCTTGAAAGCCCTCCACCAAAAACCGGTCTATGCCGTGGTGGAAGAAACCTGCGCATCCGCTGCCTATTACATCGCGGCCGCAGCTGACCAAATCTATGTCGACAAGGCCAGCATTGTGGGCAGCATTGGCGTGCTGATGGATGGATTTGGCTTCACAGGTTTGATGGACAAAGTCGGGGTTGAACGCCGTTTGATGACGGCTGGTGAGAACAAGGGTTTTCTTGACCCGTTCAGCAACCCCACCAAGCCTCAAATCGCCCATGCGCAAAACTTGCTCAATCAAATTCACCAGCAATTCATCCAGGTGGTTCGTGAAGGACGTGGCAATCGCTTGAAAGAAACGCCTGAGATGTTCAGTGGCTTGTTTTGGAGTGGTCAACAAGCCATCGAACTGGGCTTGGCCGACGGTTACGGCACGCTGGATTCTGTGGCGCGTGATGTGGTGAAAGCCGAAGACATCGTCGATTACACCCACCAAGACAATGTGGCTGAGCGCTTGGCCAAACGTTTTGGTGCGGCCATGGGTGAGGCGATGGTGAAAACCTCGCTCAGCTTGATGCCCAAAGTGCGCTGAACCGTCTGAGGCTCAAGGTCCAAAGGCAAACACCGCGGGTGTGTTTTTATCTGGGGGTACTGGGCGTTGCCGCCAATCGGCCACAGATCGGCTGTCAATCGTCATCTCAGGCAAGGTGAGATGGCTGCAAACCGCCAGTCGCGTGGTCGCTTGCAATTGGGCCAACAAGCCCGAAAGCATGGCGGCATTGCGATAAGGTGTTTCGATGAACACCTGCGTCTCACCCGTTTTCAGGGCGTGTTTTTCCAAGGCTTTCAGGCGTGCATCCCGCTCGCTGGCGTCTTGCGGCAGATAACCCACAAACGCGAACTGCTGTCCGTTCAAGCCACTGGCCGCCAAGGCCAACAGCAAGGCACTGGGTCCCACCAGCGGCACCACTTGCAACCCCATGTCGTGCGCTGCACGCACCACCGAGGAACCAGGGTCGGCCACGGCAGGCATGCCCGCTTCGCTGAGCAAGCCGACATCATGACCTTGCAGCGCAGCCGCCAACATGGGGCGCATGTCCATGGCAGCGGCCAGGTCGCCTTTTTTATGAACTTGCCTTGGCAATTCAGTGATCACTTGGGTTTGCAAAGACAGGCGCAAAGGGCATTCGCTGTCGATGCGCTTCAGAAATGCGCGGGTGGTTTTGGCGTTCTCACAGATCCAATGACCGATCAGGGAGGCCACATGCACCGTGCCTGCTGGCAACACTTGGGACAAGGGGACTTGGCTGGCGCACATGAAATCCAAGGGCGTGGGCACCAACACCAAACGACCACGTTGTGATGGTTCCATGCTCAGTCCAGCAATGGAATGCCCGCGGCACGCAACAGGCGGCAGGTGTGGATCAGGGGCAGGCCCACCAAGGCACTGGGGTCTTGGTTGTCGATCGATTCCAGCAATGCAATGCCCAGCCCTTCGCTTTTGGCACTGCCAGCGCAGTCATAGGGTTGTTCGGCCCTCAAATAGCTTTCGATGGCTGCGTCGCTGAGTGGGCGAAACTGCACCTTCACCTGCGCCAAAGCCGATTGCGCGAACCCACTGTCGATGCACACCACCGCCACGGCGGTTTGAAACACCACCGTTTGTCCGCGCATGCGTTGCAACTGGGCGACCGCACGTTCATGGGTGCCTGGTTTGCCCAGCGGCTCTCCCTCCAAATCAGCCACCTGGTCCGAGCCAATCACCACCGCATGGGGGTGTTTCAAGGCGACAGCGCGGGCTTTTTCCATGGCCAAGCGCATGGCCAATGCCATGGGTTGCTCATGGGGCAGGGGGGTTTCATCAACCTCAGGACGCTGCACCTCAAAAGGCAGGCGCAGGCGTTGCAGCAATTCACGACGGTACGGCGAGGTCGAGCCCAAAATCAGTGGGCGGGGAAGGTGGGTCTGGGACATGCGCACCATTCTCTTACACTGATTGGCATGAAAACCGACTGGAACGCCAAAGTCCTGGACCTGCAACGCTTCACCCAATTGGGCGGCGAGTTGACGGTCTCGACACCGCTGTCCGATTTGCCTCGGGTGCTGGACGTTTGTGAGGAGCCCACGCAGGTCGGCCAACGGGTATGCCAGTGGGTGTTGCGCGGCGAGTTGCGCCATGGGGGCGGTATCGAGCAAGCGTGGATGCACCTGAGTGCCACGCTGAGCGTGCGCCAAACCTGTCAACGTTGTCTGGAGGCCATGGACCTGGGGGTTCAGGTGGACCGCTGGTTCCGCTTGGTTGCCGATGAAGCCACGGCCTTGGCCCAAGACGACGAGGCCGAGGAAGATTTACTGGCCATGGCGACCGACATGGATGCACTGGCTTTGCTGGAAGACGAAATTTTGTTGGCTTTGCCCCTCGTGCCCCGTCACGATGCCTGCCACGCCCCCTTGAGCGCGGCGCTGGAGGACGATTTGCCCCATCCTTTTGCAGCCTTGGCCGGCCTGAAACGACCCAAGCAGTGAAAAGCCGGTTGCCGCTATAATCTTCGATTCTTTGTTCTCAAGCTTTGCCTGGTTGAACAACCCTTTTTTGACCCATTGTTATTCAGGAGCCTGTCATGGCTGTCCAACAAAATAAAAAATCCCCCTCCAAACGGGGCATGCACAGATCACACAACGCACTGAACGTGCCTGGTTTGGCCGTGGAGCCCACCACCGGTGAAGTCCATTTGCGCCACCACATCAGCCCCACTGGTTTTTACCGTGGCCGCAAGGTGTTGAAAACCAAGTCTGAAGCCTGACTGAGGCTTGCCTTCAAGGCCCGTCGCAGCTTTGTCTCGCGCGGGCCTTTTGCTTGATGGCGACCCCAAAGTGAGCAATGCAACAGCTCCTTCTTCCATGGTGACCCTGGCTGTGGACTGCATGGGGGGTGACCATGGTCCCAGCGTCACCTTGCCAGCCTGCCGTCAATTTCTCGATCAGCACCCCCGCGCCCAGTTGTTATTGGTCGGTCTGCCTGAGGCGCTGTCTTCTTTCTCCCATCCCCGCGCCCGCGTGGTGCCCGCATCGGAAGTCGTTGAAATGGACGATCCGGTGGAGTTGGCATTGCGCCGCAAAAAAGACTCGTCGATGCGCATCGCGATCGAACAGGTGCGCGACGGCCAGGCCCAAGTTGCGGTATCTGCAGGCAACACGGGTGCTTTGATGGCTATCGCGCGTTATGTTCTGAAAACCATGGATGGCATCGATCGTCCGGCCATCGCTGGACAAATGCCCAATATCAAAGGCGCTGGCACCACCATGCTGGATTTGGGGGCCAATGTCGACTCCACACCTGAACATCTTTTTCAATTTGCCCTGATGGGTTCGGCCTTGGTTTCGGTCCTCCATGGCATCGAAAAACCTTCTGTGGGCCTGCTCAATATTGGCGAAGAGGCCATCAAAGGCGGCGAAAATATCAAAAAAACCGCAGAACTGCTTCGATCTGCTGCCAACTCCGGCGATCTGAATTTTTATGGCAACGTCGAAGGCAACGATATTTTCAAGGGCACCACCGACATCGTGGTCTGTGACGGTTTTGTGGGCAATGTGGCCCTGAAGGCCAGTGAAGGTCTGGCTGGCATGGTCAGCCATTTCTTGAAAAACAGCTTTTCTCGCAATATCTTCACAAAAATTGCAGGCATCATCGCCTATCCTGCGTTAACTGGCTTTAAAAATCTGGTCGATCACAGACGCCACAATGGTGCTGCCCTGTTGGGTTTGCGCGGTTTGGTGTTCAAAAGCCATGGATCCGCCGACAGTCTCGCCTTCTTGGTGGCCTTGAGCCGCGCGTATGATGCGGCCGATCATGATTTGCTGGCAAAGGTGCAGTCACAGTTGGCCCATGCAGCACCCCTGCTGGCCAGTTTCAAGACCTCGCAGCCTTCGCCTTGATCCTCATTTATGACTCTTTATTCCCGCATCGTTGGTACTGGCAGCTATCTCCCGCCGCGCCGCTTGAGCAATGCCGATTTGGTCGCCGACCTGGCCCAGCAGGGCGTGGAATCGTCTGATGAATGGATCGTCGAGCGCACCGGCATCCGAGCCCGTCACTTTGCTGCTGACGGTGTGTTCAGCAGTGATTTGGCTTTCGAGGCCTGCAAAAATGCCCTTCAAGCGGCCCAGTTGGGCCCGCAAGACATCGACCTGGTGATCGTGGCCACGTCCACACCCGACATGGTTTTTCCCTCGACCGCTTGCATCTTGCAGCACAAACTGGCGCAACTCAGCCCCGAGGCGGCAGGGATTGCAGGCGCCCCCGCCTTTGATGTGCAGGCGGTTTGTGCGGGTTTCATTTACGCGCTGAGCGTGGCAGACGCCATGGTTCGTGCGGGCAATGCCCGTCGCGCCCTGGTGGTGGGGGCCGAAGTCTTTTCCCGTTTGCTCGATTTCAAAGACCGCACCACCTGTGTTTTGTTTGGGGACGGCGCTGGCGCTGTGGTGCTAGAAGCCTCTGACCAGCCAGGCATCTTGGCCACCGACATCCATGCCGATGGCAAGCATGTGGGTTTGTTGTGTGTCCCAGGTCATGTGCATGGTGGCCAGGTGCTGGGTGACCCCGTCTTGAAAATGGATGGTCAGGGTGTGTTCAAACTGGCTGTGGGTGTGTTGGAAGACACCGCCCGTGCCGTGCTGGCCAAAGCGGGTTTGCAAGACAGCGATCTCGACTGGTTGGTGCCGCACCAAGCCAATATCCGCATCATCCAGAGCACGGCCAAAAAACTCAAACTCTCGATGGACAAGGTCATGCTGACCGTGGCCGACCATGGCAACACCTCTGCCGCCTCCATTCCGCTGGCGCTGGACGCGGGGGTTCGCGCTGGCAAATGCCAACCCGGCCAATTGGTCATGCTCGAGGGCGTGGGTGGTGGTTTTGCTTGGGGTTCTGTCCTTTTCCGCTATTGATATGACGACATTTGCATTTGTATTTCCTGGTCAAGGCTCCCAGTCGGTGGGCATGTTGGACGCTTGGGACGGCCATCCGGTGGTGGAAGCCACCTTGGAGGAGGCCAGCGAGGCCTTGGGCCAAGACCTGGCGAAATTGATTCATGAAGGCCCCAAGGAAGATTTGGCGCTGACCACCAACACCCAGCCGGTCATGCTGGTGGCAGCCATTGCCGCTTACCGCGTGTGGCAGGCCGAGGGCGGCGCGACCCCTGCTTTTGTGGCCGGGCATTCCTTGGGCGAGTATTCCGCGCTGGTGGCCAGTGGCGCCCTGCGTTTGTCCGATGCCGTGCCCTTGGTGCGGTTCCGGGCGCAGGCCATGCAAGAGGCTGTGGCCGTGGGCTTTGGCGCCATTGCCGCGGTGTTGGGCCTGGATGCCGCCAAGGTGATCGAGATTTGCCAAGAAGTGCAAAACAGCTTTGCGGCCGACAGCGGTGAAGTGGTGCAAGCCGCCAATTTCAACGACCCCGGTCAAACCGTCATTTCAGGCAGCCAAGCAGCAGTGGCCAAAGCCAGCGAGCTGTTGAAAGCCGCTGGTGCCAAACGCACCTTGCCCTTGCCCGTGTCCGCGCCATTTCACTGTGCACTGATGAAGCCTGCGGCCGAGCGGTT
>JACCEC012216350.1_pt1 | contig 19759 bp, 20 predicted proteins | sample 7450121 | NCBI WGS metagenome assembly JACCEC01 (sample SAMN15323455, study PRJNA562643) | freshwater metagenome | isolation source: river surface water | place: USA:Blue River Watershed | collected 2017-08-18 | reverse complement strand
GCAAAAATCTCTGCGGTGCGATCGCGTTTGGCGCTTGCCCACTCGGCACGCGGCAAAACCCTAAGCGGCTTAAATCTATTAGAAGAGGCGCTTGCCAGCTATGAAAAAGCGATTGGCTTAAAGCCCCGCTACTCACAGGCCTGGTCGAATCGTGGTGTGGTGTTGATGGATCTGCAGCGCTACCCAGAAGCGTTAAAGAGTTTTGATCATGCGATTGAGTTAGATGCGCAAAATGCTGAGGCCTGGTCTAACCGTGGTCTTGTGCTCCAAACGCTGCGGCAGTTTGATTTAGCGCTTACAAGTTATGACACCGCATTAAAAATCAATAACCGTTATGCCGAGGCATGGTCCAACCGGGGGATTACCCTGCATCTGCTTAACCGCTCTGCGGATGCGGTGAAGAGTTATAACCACGCAATCCGAATTAATGAACGATATGCTGAGGCCTACTCCAATCGGGGTATCGCGCTTGCAGCACTTAATCAGCTGGATCAGGCGATTGAAAGCTATGACCAGGCCATTGCAATTAACCCGCGGCATGCCACAGCACTCTTTAATAAATCACTAGCCCTTCTGGCGAAGGGAGACTTTGATGAGGGCTGGAGGCTCTACGAGTGGCGATGGCAGTGCGGCGCGCTTAAGCGTGAGCAGCGGCATTTCGCCGAGCCCCTGTGGCTGGGAGTGGAGTCGTTAGAAGACACCACTGTGCTATTGCACTCCGAGCAGGGTATGGGGGATGCAATTCAATTTAGCCGTTATGCAAAGCTTGTTGCGGGCCGTGGCGCAAATGTTGTGATGGAGGTACCCCGATCACTGGTTGGTGTGTTTGAGAGTTTAGAAGGCGTTGGAACAATGGTGTCGCGGGGTGATGCGCTTCCAAAGTTTGACTATCAAACGCCGTTAATGAGTCTACCTTTGGCATTTGGCACAACGCTCGAATCCATTCCGCAGGCGGAACGTTATTTACGCGCACCCGCCGTGCATGTGGAGCGGTGGTCGCAACGGCTTGGGCCTGCGACGCTTCCCAGAGTAGGGTTGGTGTGGAGTGGATCGACCTCTCACATCAACGATCACAACAGAAGCGTGCCACTTGCCGAGCTCGTGCCGTTGTTGCCGTACAAGTTTCAATACATTAGCCTACAAAAGGATGTTCGAGACTCCGACCGGTTTGTGCTGCAGGCCCAGAAAAACATCCTGCGCTTTGAAAATGAAATTCAAGACTTCTCAGACACTGCAGCCCTTTGTGAACTCTTAGATCTAGTAATTAGCGTGGATACCAGCGTTGCGCACCTAAGCGCTGCCCTTGGTCGACCCACGTGGTTGCTCTTGCCCGCAGCGGCCGACTTTCGATGGTTTGCCGATCGAGCGGACTCCCCCTGGTACGCGAGCCTTAAGATCTTTCGCCAGAAACGGGCCGGTAGTTGGTCTGGGCCACTTCGGGCGATGCGGCAAGAGCTCTTGCGGCTTGATAAAGGCGACGCTGACTAAGAGTTTTTAAGGTGTTCATCTCGAACACTGGTTCGGCAATTTCTGCCGACAATCGGTAATGTTTGCAAGCTCGGGCTAAATGGAGCGGTCCCGCCCATAGGTCTGACAAGCGACCCTCATGCCCAAGGCCAGGAGCCCGGACTACCCAAGCTGCCCAGGCAGTTAATCTAATCTGGCATAACTATTGCTTAACCCCTTCCATCATTGGGAAAGAGGCTATGGCCCAGAGGGTGAGTAGAAATCATGACACTGCAAGTATTCGTGGGTTGGGACCCGCGTGAAGACATCGCCTGGGAGGTGTGCAGCCATTCTATTTTGAGCCGCACGGACCCAAGTGAGGTGTCTGTTACTCGGTTGGTGCAGTCCGAGCTTAGGGAGCAGGGTCTCTACACACGACCGGTCGACGCCAAGGCGTCTACCGAATTTAGCCTAACTCGGTTCTTAACTCCCGTGCTTGCGGGCAAGCACGGGTACGCTATTTTTGTAGATTGTGACTTTCTGTTTTTAGCCGATATTCGAGATGTGCTGAAAGAGGTCAATCCCGCCAAAGCAGTCTCCGTGGTCAAACACGATTACAGCCCTCCCGAGACCGTGAAGATGGATGGGTGCACACAGCACCAATACCCAAGAAAGAATTGGTCATCATTTATGGTGTTCAACCTAGAGCACCCCGCAGTTCGGGCGCTCGGCAGAGATTTAGTGAATAGCGCACACCCTAGTTTTCTACACCGCTTCTTGTGGCTTGGGGATGAAGAGATCGGCACTCTTGACAAAGGCTGGAACTATCTAGAGGGGTGGTATGCACCCCAATACGAAAAGCTGCGTGCTGTGCACTACACACGCGGAGGGCCATGGTTTGAGCATATGAAGAACTGTGGGTTTGCGGATGAGTGGTGGGAGGAACTGGTAAGTTCGCGCGGAAAGGTTTCTGAGTCATGCTACTAGACCAGACGCCATTTCACGACGTAGTGAATGCCGAACTCTTGTCAATAATTCCTCAAGATAGGAGAAGTGTCATCGAGATTGGGTGTATGTCCGGTGCTTTAGCTAGGGCCTACAAAGCGGTAAATAAAAGCGTGCACTATATGGGTATTGATATTCACAAGGGTTATTTGGAGCATGCTGCGAATTACTGTGACACAACCGACTCGTTCGATATTGAAGAAAAGGATGATTATTTCTATCGAGCAAACGAAAAAGTGGACTGCTGGATATTTGGTGACGTACTTGAGCACCTGAGAAATCCATGGGGCGTTCTGTCTAGTATTCGATCTGTGATCCCGGAAAATGGTGTGGTTGCTGCATGTATTCCGAACGCTCAACACTGGTCTTTAATTGCAAAACTGACGGTAGGCGACTTTAGATATGAGAATAGCGGCCTACTCGATAGGACACATTTACGCTGGTTTACTCGCCAAACCGCAATCGAGCTGTTCACGAAAACCGGTTTTGATATCGTTGATATAAAAGTGAGAGTTCTCAATGGGGGTTCAATCGATCAGAAGTTTTTGGGCTCTCTAGTTGACTTTGCCGTAACTCATGGCGTCGATAACCAGACCGCAATTTCCGACCTGCTAACCTTCCAATACATTCTCCTCGCAAAACCATCATGCGCTCTGGAAACATTTTCGGTCTGAACCCTACTGGTGCGAGCGGGTCATATCCGACGGTCAGAGATTTTTTATGAGACTTGCGTCCATTACCTGCCTCACCAATGAGGAGTCTCTAATTGAAACCTTCGTTCGTGTAAACGGGCGACTGCTTGATCTACAAATCTTCATAGATGATAGCGATGATGGCACGGGTGAAATACTGGATGCTCTAGCGAGGGAGGGGTATAATATCTTGCGACTGTTCAGGCCCGACAGATTCGCTACATTTCAGCAAAATCAATCAATACATGACGCTATCAACTATACGTCTAGCAGCGGCATCAAGGTAGATTACTTTCTGCCACTCGATTGCGACGAATTTCCCACATTCAGCAGCAAAGCGGAGCTCATCGATGAGCTTGGTAGATTAGATTCGGAGACAATTGGAGTATACGCGTGGGAGACCTATATCCCTATTACGGATCAATTTGAAAGCTTGACTTCGTGCGGCCTAAGGGCTGCATTTAGACGCAGGAACCCGGAAGGAAAACGCTTTGAAAAAGTGATATTGCCAAGCTCTATTGTCAAAAAGGGTTTCCTAACCGCAGGTTCGCATAACTTCCTAGACAGTAATGGCAGGAGTTGGGAAAGACGATGTATGGCGCGTGGCTTGGCCCATTTTCCTGTGCGTTCAGCCCATCAAATTCTCCAAAAAAATATATCGGCAGTTTATTATTTGATGCGGAAAGAACAGCGACTCTATGGTGAGGGCTATCACGTTTATGAGACCCTTGCAAAACTTAGAAATTCAAGTTTTAGTATACCCATTCCTGATCTCCAACGACTAGCTTTTGACTATGCAAATCGACCTGGATCGCCATCCCAATTAGGCGAATTTCCAGATTGGATTGCGGATTATGAGTTACTCTACTTGGAAAAACGGAAGTATAACCTGACTCAGGTACTAAGTAATATTCTGATAGAAAGTTGGCTTAAGCCATTTGACAATCGATCTGTCGAAGATTTGGCTGTTGCAATAGCCCGCAATGAAATGCCGAGTCGCAACTTAAGCGATTCTCCACAGTTAAAATGATAAGTTTAGTCGTCTTTACTCAGTCCCTTATGGCTTTGTGTAGGGCATCTTGATGGAAAGCACGAGCTGCGTAGGGCTTGTGTTAACGTTTAATCAAGCCAATACGATTATAAGTGCAGTTGACTCGCTGATAAGTCAAACGAGGCGACTTTCATCAATTATCGTCAGCGATGACTGCTCAACGGATAACACATGTGAGGTTGTGAAATGTCGTTATGCCCAGGAAATTCTTGATGGCAGGATACAAGTGCTTCGAAATAGTAGTAACCTGGGTTTTGTGTCGCATTTCAATCACGTTGTTAGTCAATTCCGTGATGAACGTACGTTACTCTTCTATAATGCTGGGGATGATATTTCACATCCAGAGCGAGTAAGAGAATTTTTATTACTCTATCAATCTCTTGGTCAACCACGCTATTTTTTGGGGCATTCGTATGTTTCGGTCATAGATGCAGATAGCGATGACATTCTTGTTCCTCCCATCTTGTCAATTGAGGGAAATCGGGAGCTAATAGCGATCTCCAGCGCCTATCATATTGGGGCATCGCAGGTATTTACCCCTGCACTTTTCACCGACTTTGGTCAGATAAATTACGATGACTGCTACGAGGACCTAACTCTTGGTTATAGGGCAGTGCTCACAAACGCCTATCACTTTATAGAAAAACCTCTACTCGGTTATCGTACGGGGGGGCTAAGTAGTTGGCAAAAAAACCCCTTAGAAAAGAAGAGGCGTCGTTTTTGTGCGACCTTGAACCAACGCGTTACAGATGCATTACGTAGTGGTGATACTAGTGACTTTGAGGCACTTAAAGACTGTTACCTACAGTATGGTTTTTCAATCTCGAGTCACTCACACCAAGTAAATTTTGTGGAGGTTTCTGGTGAATCTGGGCTCTCCACCTTACAAGATTACTCGATTGTTCAGAGGATTCATCGTCTAAACAACATGTTCACTATCAAAAAATTGGACTTAAAAGAGTTGATGCTCAGCCTGCAACATGAAGCACATAGAGTTACAAAGCGATGTATTTACTGGATTGTGATGAATACTGTTTCTGAGGGTGACTTTATCGATTTTATGACGGCTATATCGTTTCCAGTTGAACCCGTCTTTGTATTGGATTTCGGGTTACATACCCCGGCGGACTTGATTTCGAGTAAGTCCAGGTGGCTTCCGAAGTTCCTTGAGAGGTTTCCGAACGGTTACTTCGTAACGGCTTGTGAGGTTTCCTTTGGCGTTATGAGGGGATACTTTCCTTACGACAGATTGTGTTACCTCGCTCCTTTGCAGGACATCGACGGGGTTGTTGCCGAAAGGATGGCTAGTACGTCGGGAATGACGCGTGGACTAATCGTCCTCGGTAGTCCCGAGTGTTCTAGCTTACAGTCTATTAGTTTTGCGCGCTCAAGTTTCAGAGGCAAAAGGATCGTCTTTGATGTAGTTGAGCCTTTTCTTGCGGATCGAGATACGCACAACTTAGCTCAAGGGCTCACGGAAGGCGGGATCGTCTACTCTTCCACCGATGCTATCGACTATCGCCGATACGAGTTTGCGATTATATTTACTCAGGCGACACAGCAAAGAGGTCTTCTGCATCATCAGTGGGCTTCGTTATCATCACAATTGGTACCCTCATTCATCGTATCTGAGGGTTTCAGTTCAGAAAGTATATTTCATGGAAAAAATGCGTTGATTGTTGACAATACGATACAGAATTGGTGTCTCGTGTTCAACATAGTAGATCAAAATTATTCAGCTCTTAGGGAGCTTGCAAGCGAGGCTAGGAGATCCGCTTACTTTAACATGTCAATTCAAAAAAAGTTCTACATATTTAAGGAAAGGATTCGTGGTTTTCTGAGGGAAGAGAAGTTCTTTGATCGGTTTAATCCCCTTTGAGATTTTAATTGTGAAAGCGATCTCAAATCCAAGTCAGCCATGGAAGATAGGACGGTGCTTCCCTTGGTTTTTCCAATCAGTGATGGCGTTGATACCCCTTCTTTACATCACCTTTAGCCTCGAGGAGTTCTACCGTTGGTCCTGCGTACTTTATCTCAAAGCGCTTGAGATCACAATTCGGGAATATAAAGGTGCGGGATTAAGTTACGAAGAAGTACGTTTCAGTGAGCCGGTGTTTTTGCCTAGACCTATTGCTTCCCTAAAGTTAGATAGCCAACTGATTAGTTTTAATGATAGTTTTTATACAGGGTTTTTATAATGTTTATTGTCACAGGTTGTGCTGGCTTTATAGGTAGCACGTTGGTTGATCGCTTACTTAAGGAGGGTCATAGAGTTACAGGTGTGGATAACTTTTCCACTGGCCGACGTCGATTTCTCGATGGGGCCCTTGCGAATTCACGGTTTAGGTTACTCGAACTTGATTTGTTAGATTTAGAGGCACTTAAATCAGCCTTTCAGGGCGGTGATGTTGTATTGCATTTGGCCGCTAATGCTGATGTTCGATTTGGCATTCAACATACGCGACGCGACCTAGAGCAAAACATCATTGCCACCTACAATGTGTTGGAGGCCATGCGGTTCGCTGGTATCAAAAAGATCGGTTTTTCTTCAACTGGTTCAGTTTATGGCGAGGCGCCTATAGTGCCGACCCCGGAGGACGGGCATTTTCCCATACAAACTTCGCTTTATGGCGCTTCAAAGGCTGCGGGTGAAGGCCTGATTGCTGCATTCTGTGAAGGGTTTGGATTCCAGGCCTGCATATTCCGTTTTGTTTCTATTCTTGGTGAGCGCTATACCCATGGACATGTCTTTGATTTCTATAAGCAACTAAAAGCAGACCCGTTGCGATTGGCTGTTCTCGGCAATGGAAAGCAACGTAAGTCTTACTTACATGTACAGGATTGCATAGACGCGATACTGTTGGCAATGAATGGTGCAACGGAAAAAGTGAATATTTATAATTTGGGCGTAGACGGGTATTGCGAGGTGAATGAATCCATTCGTTGGATATGCCAAGAGTTGTCAGTCAGGCCGACTTTAGAATATGCTGGCGGAGACCGTGGCTGGGTAGGCGATAACCCGTTTATCTTTCTTGATACTAAGCGCATTCGGTCCTTAGGGTGGAAGCCCAAGTTCAGTATTCAGGAGGGCGTTGTTCAAACGATTCAATACCTGCGTGAGAACGAGTGGGTCTTTGATTCTAGAGGTGCGCAATGAAGGTGTGTGTACAGGGTCTTTGGCACTTGGGCTCCGTTACCGCCGCTTGCCTTGCAAAACTTGGGCATGAGGTGGTCGGGCTAGATCCTGATATTAAGGCGGTAGGTAATCTTTCTCAGGGGAAAGCGCCCTTATTCGAACCTGGGCTAGATGCGTTAGTTGCAGAGGGGATCGCCAGTGGCAAGTTACGGTTCCATTCGGATGCTTCAAAGGCATTGGTTGGTGCGCGGGTGCTTTGGGTGGCATTTGATACGCCTGTTGACGACGACGATCAGGCTGACGTAGTGTTCGTGCAAAACCAAGTGCAAGCTGTGCTGCCTTACCTTGAGGATGGTGCAGTGGTACTCGTATCATCGCAGATGCCTGTTGGCTTCGTCCGCAAGCTGGAAGCCTATGCGCGACAGACTTTTCCGGAAAAAGCGATTGGTTTTGCTTGCTCTCCCGAGAACTTGCGGTTGGGCAAGGCATTAGAAGCGTTTCTCAAGCCCGACCGGGTGGTTGTTGGGGTGCGTGAGCCATCGCATCGGCAACTATTGCAAGAATTACTAACTCCGGTCTCCACAAACGTGGAATGGATGTCGGTCGAATCCGCAGAGATGACGAAGCACGCTATCAATGCATTTTTGGCCGTCTCGGTTACATTTGCCAACGAAATTGCAACTATCTGCGAGCCGGTTGGAGCCGATGCAAAAGAAGTGGAGCGGGGTCTGAAGACCGATGTACGTATTGGATCTCGGGCATACGTATCCCCAGGGGGACCCTTCGCTGGGGGAACTTTGGCCCGGGATGTCGCATTCCTCGGTATAGAAAGCGCTGCACATCAACTAATTACGCCACTTCTAGCGGCCGTGCGCTACAGCAATGATGAGCACAAAAACTGGGTCCGTCGCAAGCTGATGCAAGAATGCGGAAGCTTGGCCGGCGTTACGGTTGCCATCTGGGGGTTAACCTACAAAGCAGGTACGGATACTTTGCGCAGATCTTTGGCTGTAGAACTTTGCGACTGGTTGTTGGCACACGGGGCCAAGGTCCAGGTATGTGACCCTGTGGTGCAACAGATCCCTGAGCGTTGGCGAGGTATGGTGAAGCATTGTAAAGATGCAACAGAGGCCGTTACGGGAGCGCGGGCATTAGTCATTGGTGCGGACTGGCCTCAATTTTTACAGCCCGCCTCGGAGCTGGGACTTTTGGGCCAGCCTGACTTTATTGTCATCGATGCAAACCGTCATCTGAAGGAGCATGTGCAAGCGCTGACAAACGCGAAGATAAAGTACTTTGCAGTCGGGACCCCGGCTGAGGCAGAGCGGCTGTGAGCAGCAAGGTTCTCTCGGGTAAGGTCGCTATCGTAACAGGGGCTAATCAAGGGCTTGGCCTCGAAATTGCCCGCAGATACCTCGCTGCTGGAGCGGACCTCATGCTGTGCGCTCGTAACGGCGAGATATTGGAAAAAGCGTGTGCTAGTTTAGTTGCTCTGGCGAAGCCGGGGCAAAAAGTTGTTGCGCAGGTCGCAGATGTCTCGCAAGAGAACGACGTACGTGCCCTTGTTGAAGCGACGTTGAGCCAATTGAACGGCTGTCACATTTTGGTAAACAACGCCGGAGTGTATGGTCCCAAGGGGGAAATAGAGAGCATCGATTGGGCGGAGTGGGTGTCTGCTTTGCAGATCAATGTTTTGGGTTCAGTTCTGATGAGCCGTGCAGTCATCCCACATTTTAAGCGGCAACGATATGGCAAGATAATTCAGCTCTCGGGTGGTGGAGCTACGAACCCCATGCCACGTATCAGTGCGTATGCGGTATCCAAGGCGGCTATTGTTCGTTATGCGGAGACTCTAGCAGAAGAAGTGCGGGGCTTGGGAATCGATGTCAACGCAATAGCGCCCGGCGCTCTAAACACCCGCATGCTGGATGAGATCTTGGCAGCAGGGCCGGACAAGGTCGGAAAGAGCTTTTATGAGCGCTCATTGCAGCAAAAGGAAAGCGGTGGTGTAGGACTAGCCAAAGGTGCCGACTTGGCATTGTTCCTGGCATCACCGGCCAGCGACGGGATATCGGCGAAGCTGATCAGTGCTCTGTGGGACGATTGGGAAGTTTGGCCAACCCATCTCCGGGAACTTGCTGTAAGTGATGCTTACACGCTTCGTAGGATTACTGGGCGAGAGCGTGGTTTGGTGTGGGGTGATAAATGAAAGTATTCGGGGTTGGGCTAGTGGGCTGCGGTCTGATCGGCCAGAAGCGTGCAAAGGCCCTGGGAGTGGGTGGCAAGTTGGTAGCTTGTGCCGATATTGATACGGCACGTGCTGAGAGTCTGGCCCGATCTGCGGGTGCCAAGGTATTTCACGATTGGCGTGAGCTCATCAGGTCCCCGAACGTAGACATCGTTATTGTCGCGACCTTGCACGATTCCCTGGCAGAAATCGCCCGCCTTGCGACAGAGGCTGGTAAACATGTACTCGTAGAAAAGCCTGCGGCGCGGACTGCAACTGAGCTCGAGCCAGTTATGGCTGCCGCTACTCAGCATGGAGTCAAGGTGCACGTAGGCTTCAACCACAGGTACCACCGCTCGCTTCGCCAGGCCCGTAAAATTGTTGATTCAGGCGCCTTGGGCGAATTGATGTTTGTTCGCGCTAGGTACGGTCATGGCGCACGAGTTGGCTACGATAAGGAGTGGCGCTCCAAGCCAGAGATTTCAGGTGGAGGGGAACTCATCGACCAGGGCCCTCACCTTATTGATTTAGCCCGCTGGTTCTTGGGCGACTTTACCGAAATCCGAGGCTTTGCACACACCTATTTTTGGGACATGTCTGTGGATGACAACGGTTTTATGCTTCTGAGAAACTCCAAGGACCAGGTTGCGTTTCTGCACGCTTCTTGTACAGAGTGGAAGAACCTGTTTTCAATGGAAATTTATGGCAAGCTGGGGAAGCTCGATCTCAACGGCTTAGGCGGAAGCTACGGATTGGAGAAGATCACCTGGTATCGGATGGTGCCTGAGATGGGGCCTCCTGAGACTACATGTTGGGAGTACCCCATGGCAGACGACTCGTGGGCTGTGGAGATTGCTGAGTTTTACGACGACATAAGACAAAATCGCGCGCCTTCAGCGGGGCTTAGCGATGCGCAGGCTGCCCTTAAAATAGTAGAAACAATCTACAGGGAGTCCGGTTATGATCATTGCGCGTAGTCCGTTGCGTATCACCTTGGGTGGCGGAGGTACTGATCTCCCCTCGTATTACAGAGACAATGAGGGCTTTCTAGTTTCAGCTGCAATTGACAAATATGTTTATGTCAATGTCATGCGGCCGTTTATCGAAGGCGTCTTTCTTAAGTACTCTCAGTTAGAGCATGTTGAAAAAATCGTAGACTTAAAGCATCCAATAGTTCGGGAGGCTTTGCAGATAATTGGCTTCAAAACGCCTCAGGTGGAAATCACCACGCTAGCTGACATTCCAGCTGGCACTGGTCTAGGGTCCTCGGGTAGTTTTACTACGGCTTTATTGAAGGCGCTATATACCCATCGCAAGCGCCACTTGCATCAGGAAGAGTTAGCCGAATTAGCATGTCACATTGAAATTGATCGATTAGGTGAGCCCGTTGGTAAGCAGGATCAGTACATTGCCGCTCTAGGTGGCGTGACATGTTTCACGTTTCACAAGGATCACAAAGTTACTGCTGAACCTTTGGGGGTATGCATGGACACAATGTTCGATCTTGAGGACAACCTCCTGCTATTTTTTACTGGGTTTTCGCGAAGTGCGAGCAGCATTTTGAAAGACCAGAAAGTCAAGTCACAGCAGAACGACGTCGATATGCTCAATAACCTTCATTATGTGAAGGACCTTGGTTACCGAAGCAAAGCGGCCCTGGTTTCTGGAGACACAAACCGTTTCGGCGAGCTGATGCATGAGCACTGGGAACACAAGAAGAAGCGCTCTGGTGGTATGAGTAACCCCCAAATCGATGCATGGTATGAGCTGGGTATGAAAAATGGTGCCATCGGGGGTAAATTAGTAGGGGCTGGTGGCGGCGGTTTCCTGATGTTTATGGCTCATGACCGGAACAAGCTTCGCCGTGCAATGGCCGGTGCGGGGTTGGAAGAGGTTCGCTTCAAGTTCGACTTCGAAGGCACCAAGGTTGTGATGTCCTCCTGATTTCCCTTACTAATGCTCCCTGTTGCTATATTGGCCGGGGGCCTGGCAATGCGCCTGCGCCCGATTACCAAGACCATTCCCAAAGCGCTAGTTGAGGTGGCTGGTAAGCCATTTATCGAAAGGCAGTTAGAGTACCTTCGCGATCAAGGCATAACCAAGATTGTGTTGTGTATCGGGTATCTGGGTGAAATGATTCAGGATGTTGTTGGCAGTGGTGAGCGCTTTGGAATACAGGTGTACTATTCCCCTGATGGCCCAACATTGTTAGGAACCGGTGGCGCGCTGAAGAAAGCGCTCCCAATGCTAGGCAACGAATTTTTTGTACTGTACGGAGATTCGTTTTTGCCGGTGGATTTTGCAGAAGTGCAGAGAGGCTTTAAAAACAGTGGCCAATCGGCGCTTATGACGGTATTTGCTAATGGTGATCAATGGGACAAAAGCAATGTGCTTTTTGAGGCTGGTACGCTAATCGAGTATAACAAGCGCAATCCTCGTCCGGAGATGGCCTACATTGATTACGGTTTGGGAGTTTTAGCGGCAGACGTGTTTTCGAGTTATCCGCATAGAACGCCCTTTGATTTGGCTGACTTGTACGAAAATTTGTCCGTCAAAAAACAATTAGCCGGGATGGAGGTGATGCAGCGGTTTTATGAAATTGGTTCGCATAGCGGACTTAAAGAGATGGAAAGTTATTTTTTGAAAAAGGAGTCGGCATGAATTATGCGTCACAGCACCTGAGGGAGGCGCTCGAGATCATACAAAAATTAGATGTGGCTGCTATTGAGAGGATGGCAGATTTGTTGGTAACCGTGAGGGCGGAGGGCGGGCGTGTTTTCTTTCTCGGTGTTGGTGGCAGTGCGGGTAATTGTTCGCATGCGGTGAATGATTTTCGCAAGATCGCAGGGATTGAAAGTTACGCTCCCACCGATAACGTTTCAGAGCTAACAGCCCGCACCAATGACGATGGTTGGGCCAGTGTGTTTGTGGAATGGCTCAAGATCAGCAAACTACAGGCCAGAGATATGCTGTTCATTTTTTCTGTAGGTGGTGGTAATCCGGAAAAGAATATTAGCCCGAATCTGGTAGAAGCCATAAAATTTGCGAAAGCAATGGGGGCCAAGGTGACGGGGGTAGTAGGGCGTGACGGTGGCTTTACGGCTCAGGCTTCAGAAGCATGCGTCATTATCCCTACCGTTAATCAGGACACTATTACGCCGCATACTGAGGCATTTCAGGCGATAGTTTGGCATCTGCTGGTGTCGCATCCCAAGCTAAAAGTGAACCAAACCAAGTGGGAGGCTGCGGTCAAGTGAGCCCAGATTTAGACGTCCGAGGTATGCACAAGGCAGTTTTTCTGGACCGGGATGGGGTTATCAACCGTGCTGTCGTGCGAGACGGTAAGCCTTATCCCCCGGAAACACTGGCAGATATGGAAATACTGCCCGGCGTTGAAGCTGCAATCCGGGAGTTACACGAGGCAGGTTGGAAGCTGGTGGTGGTGACCAATCAACCGGATGTGGCGCGGGGAATTACCCTTCGTTCGAAGGTTGAGGAAATTAATCAATACTTGGCCCATAACCTGCCCATTGATGAGTTCCGGACTTGCTACCACGACAGTTCTGATGGATGCGACTGTCGCAAGCCTCTGCCCGGTGGACTTTTTGCCGCAGCGAAGGCTCACGATATAAATCTCAGCGCGAGCTATATGATTGGTGATCGTTGGCGAGATGTCGAGGCTGGCGAACGTGCCGGCTGTAAGACTATTTTTATTGACTATGGGTATGCAGAGAAGCAGCCGCAGACTGTTGACCATCGCGTACATTCCCTCGCCGAAGCTGCACGCATTATTTTAGAAAGCTGATATGAAAAAAGTTGAGGATCTAAGAGTTCAAATTTTTGCAGACGGTGCTGATAAGGTCGGCATGCTAGAAATGTATGCAAAATCTTACATAAAGGGTTTGACGACTAACCCCACCTTGATGAAAAAAGTAGGTATTACTGACTACCGAGCATTTTGCAAGGATATTCTCACCCATATTAAAGACAAGCCCGTTTCGTTTGAGGTGTTTTCTGACGACTTTTCTGAGATGGAGCGCCAAGCAATGGAGATCGCGAGCTGGGGCGAAAACGTATACGTAAAGATTCCGATAACCAACACAAAACAGAAAACATGCTACGCTTTGGTGGAGAAGTTGGCTGCTCAGAGAGTGAAAGTGAATGTCACCGCAATTATGACCCTAGCACAGGTGCGCAATCTAGTTGCAGCCCTGAATCCGTCGGTTCCCAGCTATGTGTCAGTTTTTGCAGGGAGAATAGCTGACACGGGCCGAGATCCGGTGCCCTTGATGGCCGCAGCAGTGGAGATGTTGAAGGTCGCGCCTGCCGCGGAGCTTATCTGGGCGAGTCCGCGCGAACTACTGAACATCTTTCAGGCGGATGACATCGGGTGTCAAGTCATTACTGTAACGCATGACATACTTAAAAAGCTTTCGCTGCTTGGCTATGATCTGGATGAATACTCGTTGGACACGGTGAAGATGTTTTATAGTGACGCGGTTTCCGCGGGTTTTAAGCTTTAGTCCGTGCAACAAAGATATCGTGTTCAATGTGCCAACTCAACCCGTTCTTGTTTCCCCAATCTACGAGTACATTCAGTGATGGGTAGGCTGAATACTCGACGAGATCAGGATTAAAGCAACGAATATCATCTACCATCACACAAACTTTTTGCAAACGATTTAAATTTTCTGAAATATATGCCAGTTCGTCGAGTATTGGCGTGTCTTGTGGGCCTTTATGCGTAATGCCAGCAGAATAATGGCCATCTAGCCAAAAGTTTATATTTCCCGAAAGCTTCGGTAAGAGTGAAGGGAAGATCTCCTCGCTTAGTCCTTTTAATATTTCGACATTTTGGTACGGTTTAAAATATTCAACAGCGTTTGAATAGAGCGTTGGTTCTGGCTCAATGCTATACACAAACGAACCATGTTTGCATAACTCCTTTGTTGTGTGCCCCAGGTAAGTCCCGGTTTCCACCCAAATAGAGTTCGGCAGGGCATTTCGAAGCAAAACTGATTGTTTTATGAAATGCGGACTTGGCGCAGCGTATCCGCATTTACCCCAAATAAGAACTTCACTGAGCAGGTTATCCTGTTGTCTCGTTGCGGCTCCATCTCTCTCCCCGTGTATATTTCGGACTAATTGCTCTATGTGTTTAGCGAGTTCGGGGTGTTGCGTTACGATGTGATTGACGATTGCCAGCAATGTATGATTCGGGTTATTTTCAATTTGACTCGTCATTTTAAGCTTTCCTCTATTTGATGGTCCTTGTTTTGCCAGATGTCAAGACGATTACTACGGCAAGCAATCAAATTCCCCAAACAATTACGTAGTTACCTGGGTGAGTTAATGGTCTCTCATCAATAATCTCAAACTTGGGTAAGAAAGTTTTCAATTCCGAGAGCGCTAATTTGTCTCTCTGAAACGCCGAATTTGGTAGCCCACTATTCATAGTGAGATAACCTCTCTTTGATCGCAAAAAAATCTTTTTAATGTACTTAATTTGAAGCTTAGAGGGCAACTCTGAGAATGCATAGTTGCTTATTGAAAGATCGTAGTCAATAAGTGCATTTTGTTGGTTCAGCGTGTATGTACGGTAACAATTATTGAGTAAGTGACATTCAAGATATTTTGACACCAAGTCTAACACTGGAGGAAGGTCAAAAAGGTGGTACTCATTAAATCTGAATACCCTATCATTTATGAGTAACTGTCCCCCGTACCCAACTCCGACCTCGGCGATCTTATCAAAGTTAATCTCCCCCCAGATTGTCTTAATATCTGAGGCGACTTTTAAGTACCGAAGCGTGGATGGCGAAATTTCGCCGATTCGTTCGTAGTGGTGAGTTACTGCGCCACCCTCTAGGTCGTTCTCTTTGAACTCATCTATTCTGTGAATCAGTTCAGGAGATTCAGACTGAATAACCTCAAAATATTCCTTGCCTTGCTGAATTGTCGAGTGCTCAAGTATCGCCGTATATCTCGGGTCACGTTTAAATTTCGTAAATGCGGCGTAATCATGAACCGCTTCCTTTACGGCTCTAATGTAAGTACCGTCATCACTGACTGATCGATTGTGTTTGCTGCCGATGAACTCATCCATACGTCATCCTTATATTTGAGGCGCTCTCTTTTCTTACACACCAATTGCATAAGTTGCAACTACACACAAGAAGAGCAGAGCACCTTTTCATTATATGTCTACAATAAACGAAAAAATGTCATGAGAAACTTGCGCTCGGACAACTTGTCTTACAATCAGTGCTCCAAGTGCCATTTTTTTTAAATAATTATTTAGTTGGTTCGGCCACCAGAGCCTTATTCGGACTGAGCGTCCCCCCATTTGCGTGACGAGGCCGGGAGAACCTGAAAGTCGTCTGAAGATACGTTCGTTTTAGACCAAATAAGTGTGGGCATGCCGCAAATATGTATATATGAGTCATAACCATAAAAAATCCTCCCATCAGAGAGAGGCGCAAACAACGCGGTAACGGCATTAGATGTTAGCCCAAAGAGCGGATAGTATTCGTTCAAAACAAAAATTGCATTAGTCTCCGTAACGCAAATAAGCTCATATCCCTTTTGTCGCCCAAGCATTACAAGCGCCAGTAAGCTGGCACCTTGATTTATATTCATACTCTTCGCTTGGACGAAAATCACATCGTTTGGAATGCTAGGATTAAACTCGATCACAACAACACGAGGCCTGAAGCGTTGAAGACTTTCCCAAACAAAGTAGTCGGCGCCGTCAATATCAATCGATAGAAGGTCAAAGTCAAGTGGAAAATTTGCTTCCTCGATTAAGTTATCGAGACGATTAGGCCCGTCGAACTCAACAAATCTTCTGACGCAGGTTGCGTTTATAGATTTACCGTGATTTAGAAGCAATTGCGCGAATTTTTTTTCATTGGCCTCTATAAATAAACCGAACCATCCCAAATTGCTAACTAAATTAAAACAATTTGAGAGATACTTTCCGTCCCACGCACCAAATTCCACGCAATGTCGGTTCTCAGAGGGCGGAAGAATATTGAAGATGTGTTTGATGATACCGTCTTCACCATTCTGCGACTCGACATTATGTCGATATTGGAGTAACGGGCTCTCAATCTCAGAAAAGCGGACTTGTTGCAGAAGGTATGGCGTTGTAGTGGGCATGATCAGTTTCGTATATTGCTAGTGGGTGTCGGCTCAAATTATAAGAACTCGGAGTACAAATTAATATCGTTCATTTGTGTTCTGTTTTACAACGTATAATCGGAAGCGTCTATAAAACTAAACAGTTATAGTTCGGCAAATCATCATACTGAAGTGTCTTTAACTTAATATCCACTATCCTTGCCCCTTATCATTTTTTGCTATAAAGTTTTACGTGTGCTATTCGTGATTTACCGCGCAGCGGGCTCTTCGTACAAGATCGGCGTTGCCCACGGATCAAATGCCACAAGGTGTCCGTTTTTTTTGGTTTGTCGATAAAAAACACGGCCATTCCTGTTAAGCATACAACCAAGCATTGAGAAACTGCTGTTTGATGCAAAAACAGCGTTTCCCATAGAAAGCGCACAAAGGTCTATAAGGAGTCGATCCGAGTCGGCAAGGGCATCACTCCGCGCTAAATCATCAGCAAAATAAACTGGGAAATCAGCGGAGCTTGTTTCTATCTTGCAATATTCAGTATCGTCAGAAGCGACATATAAGAGAAACTTGTTTATTCGGTTAAGGGAAGAAAATTCTTTGATTTTGCTAAGGACGTTATCTAAATTAACATGGAAGAATTGGGGCAGATTTATCGTAGTGTAATCTTCGCGTCTTACGTGTACGACGAAGGTATAATGTTCGGCAAATAGAGTTTCCAGAGCAGAGCTGAAAGTTTTCATTAACCTTTTGAAATTATTTTCAGGATCGGGTGTTAAAAGTAATTCATTAAAAGCCGTCAAATAGGTGGGGTCTCTGGATAGTAAATGCGTATCGTACTGAAAATACCCCTCTATCTCGATAACAGATTGCTCGCTAGTCTCGATTTCGTTTTCTTGTAGCGTTTTGATGTCTTGGAGTGGGGGTGAGCTCCGATTTCTCCCTAGCGTTAATTTCCCTATAGATAGTGAAGTCAGTTTCTGAATGGTTTGGTCGTTTACTTCGGGTATATCGAAGGCTTCTTGTAGGTTTTTGAGAAGTGGGTCCTGTGATGATCCCAAGGCGACTGTTTTGCCCGTTGATATTCTCAAGTATTTTGCAAATACTAGCTGAAATATTGCATTCGCAAACCTGCCGTGTGGAAACTGTTTAAACCAGTAAATATTCATAATTTAATTAGCTTAATAAGCTCCATAACTCATCTATAGCCATAAAAAAGCGGATTGATGTGATCTTGTAATATCTGGCTGCGGTTTTTGTACATTAGAGGATGAAATATGTCTCCGAGTATTCCCGACCAGGATATCGGGTATGTTGATTTTCGGCCGCAGGATAGAAGCGTTCCGGTATTGTCTTGTGGGTGAGTTGCGGGATTGTTTTTAAGGTCGTTGTACACTAAGTCGAGTGTCTCATGAAGCGACGTAAGCCAGTTTGCCGTGATTTTGTTGTCGCGCTTAAATATGAAAGCGCACAAGCCGATGTTTTGTTTATGATTGGCTCGTAGCTCATCACCGAGTGGACCCTTAATATGCGGAATTCCATCGGCGATCTCTTGATAGCCGAGAGCTAGGGCGTTGGAGCTTCTGAGCTTCGCGAAATGTGGCCGCCAGTCGGCACTCGTGTGCTTGATATCAGCCCATCCGCCCCCGTAGTGGTGCATTAGGTAGCACCGAATGTAGTCGGATTTGTGTGTGTCAGATAGGTATTCAAATGCGGGGTGATAGGGGTACTCCGGTTTTTCCCAGTCTCTCAGCGATTGGTGATTGATATAAACGACTGGGCATCGCGTGTTGTTATAGATGCTCCATAACGCTTGGATACGCTGTGAAGACATTGGGTTTGTACCCGCCCACATACAAAAAATCGTGTTCGACTGAACCCCATCAAAACTGGCCAGATAATCTCGATTCCAGTTATTCACGATTTCAGCTGCTCACGATGATTTACTCTCGCCCAGTCAAACCGCAGGAAGTTCTTTGGTTTTGGGCTCCCGTTGAGAATCTTGGTGTGCGCAATTGGCTTATTCACCTCGATATCGCGGGTTAGTGAAGAGGTCTTGTAACCAACGTCGTCAAAATAGACTTCTTTCCCTAGAACAATACGTTTCCCTCCGCGCATCTCCCACATCACGGGCAAGTAGAGGTCTTCGTAGCCGTAGTTCCCCGCAAAGTCTTCGTCGTACATTCCGAACTCTTTGAAGTTGGTAACCGGTACGAGCAGCGTATTCGGGTGGACTTCTAAGGCTTGGTGGTCATTGGCATCGTAGTAGTTACTCACCCGAAACGAATACATTGTGTCGGGTTGCAGTTGTTCGTAATGATGAAGAATGTACTTAATGCCTCGTTCACGGGGGTGTTGGTCAACATCAAATAGCAGAGCCCAGGGTGTTTGGCTCATGAATACCCCTAGGTTTCGCGCGCCACACTGGTTCCATGGAATATCGGTGAGAACTCGGTACTGGGTTATGTCGAGGTCATATTGTGGGAGTGCTTGGCTCTCGTCTGAGTAGTCGTCCACCACAATTATCGAGAGCTTTGATCTAATTTCCTCTGCGAAGGAAGCGATATGGTCTAGCAGGGTGATCACACGGTCATGCCCGTTGTAGTGGTGGGTAATGAGCGTTAAGGGCTTCATAGAACTGCGTATCTTCTTCTGGTGTGGGCTTTGAGTAGGCCGCTCGGTGTTTACCGGGCGATCTCGATGAACTTGCGTTCAAGCGCTTCGATAAAGAATTTGCTATTAAAAACGAAGCTATTGCGATCCATCTTGCTTGCCATGATGGACTTAGCAGTTTTCGTTTTGCTAAAGTCCACGGCCTTGTCGATGTATTGCGCCCAGGTGGAGCAGACGAATTCCGGCATGTTGAGCTTAAGCATTAAGTCCGCAGCCATCCGGGAGACATAGGTGTTACCTGGGCAGGTGAGCACGGGTAGGCCCATCCAGACGGCGTCAGACCCTGTAATGCCAGCGTTGTAGGGTGATGAATCTAAAAAGAGGTCTGCGCAGGAAAATCGGGCAAGGTACTCCGAGGGCTGGGCGTGGCGCGCGAAGACCACTCGGTCTTC
>JACCEC012462464.1_pt1 | contig 19775 bp, 18 predicted proteins | sample 7450121 | NCBI WGS metagenome assembly JACCEC01 (sample SAMN15323455, study PRJNA562643) | freshwater metagenome | isolation source: river surface water | place: USA:Blue River Watershed | collected 2017-08-18 | reverse complement strand
GCTCGACATCACGATCCGCTACTGGGAGCGCGCGCGCAAGGCCGGGCTGCTCGACTTCGACGGCTGGAGCGGCGACTTCGGCGCTTTCTACCGCGCGGTCGACTGGATGGCCTTGCAGCGCCACCTCAAGGTCGCGGGCATCTTCGCGCGCCTGACGCTGCGCGACGGCAAGCCGCAGTACCTGGCTGATGCGCCGCGCTTCATCCACTACATCCGCAGCACCGCATTGCGCTACCGCGAGCTCACGCCGCTGCTGCGCCTGATCGACAAGGTCGAGGGCTGGGAAGCGGCGACCGGCTTCGCCTACGGCAGGACCTGAGCCATGCCGCGCATCCACCAGCCGCTGGCGCTGCAGACCGGCCTGCAGCTCGAACTCACGCCCGAGGGCGCGCGCCATGTCCAGGTGCTGCGGCTGCAGCCGGGCGACGGCATCACGCTGTTCGGCGCTCCGGCCGGCGGCGAGTGGGACGCCACCGTGCTGAAGATGGGCCGCAGCAGCGTCGAGGTCGAGATCGGCGCCCACCACGCGCTGGAGCGCGAACCGGCGCGCGCCGTGCACCTGGCGGTCGGCATGCCGGCCAACGAGCGCATGGACTGGCTGGTCGAGAAGGCGACCGAGCTCGGTGTCGCCAGCATCCAGCCGCTGATGACCGAGCGCACCGTGCTGCGCCTCAAGGGCGAGCGCGCCGACAAGAAGCAGGCGCACTGGCAGGCGGTGGCGATCGCGGCCTGCGAGCAGTGCGGCGGCAACCGCGTGCCGCTGATCCATCCGGTGCGCCAGCTGACCGACTGGCTGCGCGAACCCGCCCCGTCGGGTGTGCTGCGCGGCGTGCTGTCGTTGGCGCCGGGATCGCGCTCGCTGTTGCAGGTCGCGGCGACCGATCCGGCCGCGCCGCTGCTGCTGGTGCACGGCCCCGAGGGCGGTCTGTCGCCGCAGGAGGAGCAGGCGCTGCTGGCGCAGGGCTACGCGCCGGTCACGCTGGGGCCGCGCGTGCTGCGCGCCGAGACGGCGGCGATCGCTGCGCTGGCGGCGATCGCGCTCAGCCTCTGAAGCTCACTTCCAGCGTGTGGCCTCCAGGCTCACGCTGCCCTTGTCGCTGCTGAGCGTGAGCACGCCGTCGTGGATCGTGGCCTGCAGCTGCATGCTGCGCTCGGCCAGCCCTTCGAGTTCCTGCGCCGCCTCGGTCGGCAGGCGCCAGACCTGCAGCTTGTCGAGCCGGCTCAGCTTGCTCGCTATGCCCTTCCACCAGATGTCGGCCTGGTAGGCATAGACATAGAGCCGCACCGCGTCGGCCTGGCTGCAGGCCTTGGCCAGCGGCTTGTCCTCGGGCTGGCCGACCTCGATCCACAGCCGCTTGCGGCCGGTGAAGTCGGTCAGGTGCACGTCCGGGTCGCTCACGTCCGACAGGCCGGCGCCGAAGGCCAGCGTGCCGTCGCCGCCGCAGGTGTCCTGCAGCTCGTGCGCGTTGAGCGCCAGCGCGACCAGCCTCACCATCATGCGCTGGTCGGTCTCGCTCGGGTGGCGCGCCAGCGTCAGGTTGTGGTCCGCGTAGTAGTTGTGGTCGATGTCGGCGATCTGCAGGTTCGCCTTGAAGATGGTGGACTTGATGGCCATCGGTTTTCCCTTATGCGGTGACCGACGGATCGGTGTGGATCAGCTCCAGCGGATAGCGCCGCCCGGCCAGATGGTCCTCGATGCAGCGCAGCACCAGCGGGCTGCGATGGCGCTCCCGGCTGGCGCGCACCTCGTCGGGCGTCAGCCAGAGCGTGCGCACGATGCCGGTGTCGAGCCGGGCGCCCGGCACCGTCGCGCCGAGCTCGCCGCAGAAGGCGAAGCGCATGTAGGTCACGTCGCCGGCATCGCCCGCCAGCACCGAGCGCGACAGGTAGATGCCGACCAGCGCCTCGGGCTCGAACTGGTGCGTGGTCTCCTCCAGCGCCTCGCGCCGGCAGCCCTGCACCGGGCTCTCGCCGGGATCGAGGTGTCCGGCTGGGTTGTTCAGGCGCAGGCCGTCGGGGGTGTGTTCTTCGACCAGCAGGTAGCGGCCGTCGCGCTCGATGATCGCGGCCACCGTGACGCTGGGTTTCCATCTCGTGTTCATGGACCGATTATCGCCAGCGTGCCGGATCGGGCGGAGCGCCGGCATCCAATGACAAACCCGGCCAAGCCGGGTTGTCGATTCCGGGGCGATGGCGGCTCAGAACTTCATGCCGACGCCGAGGGTGAGGCCGTTGATCTGCTCGCCGTCCTTGTCGTACAGGCGCATGTAGCTGAGCGTGCCGTAGGTGTCGGGCTGGAAGTAGTAGTTGGCGCCCAGGCCGTAGGCCCAGTCACCGCTGGAATCGGTGGCCGAGACGCCTCCTGCGCTCGCCTTGGTCTTGCTTTCCATGTAGCCGATGCGGCCGAAGAGTTCGACCGCCGGGCTGACCATGACCCTGGGCTTGATGAAGACGCCGTAGGAATGCTGCAGCTCGGTCTTGACTCCGGCCACGGTGTCATCCTTGACGCCCAGTGCCAGCATGCCCTCGACCGCCAGGTTCGGGTGCACGCCATAGCCGATGACGCCATTGAGCGCGCCGAGATGCGGCTTGTATTCCGTGCCGTCGATCGAGAACTTGTCGCGGATGTCGGTGTAGCCCAGCTCGCCATACAGCTGCGCGTTCGCGCCGGCGGTCGCGAGGGTCAGTGCCGCCAGTGCCGCCATCTTGATGAGTTTCATATTCTCCCTTTCAGTCCTGCCACATGGCATCTCTTCGAGTCTATCGCGCGCCGGGAAAGAAAATGGATTTCATCTTTGCCGATGTTGTTTCATGACAACGGCCGGCGCCGCGACCGGATTCAACGCCCCAGCCACTGTCCCAGCTTGGCCAACAGCAGCGGCGCGGCGATCGGCTTGGAGATGTAGTCGTCCATGCCGGCGGCCAGGCATTTCTCGCGGTCGCCGACGATGGCACCGGCCGTCATGGCGATGATCGGATGGTGGCGGTCGCTGCGCTCGCGCTCGAGTTCGCGGATCCGGCGCGTGGCTTCGAGCCCGTCCATCACCGGCATCTGCACGTCCATCAGCACGACATCGAAGGCCAGCGCCTTCATCAGCCGCAGCGCCTCGGCGCCGTTCTCGGCCAGCGTGACCTGGTGGCCCTGGCGCTGCAGCAGCCAGGTCGCGAGCTTCTGGTTGGCCGGATGGTCCTCGACCAGCAGCACCCGGCTGGCGCGTGAGCGGCGCTCGGGTTGGGGCGCGGCGGCGGCCGTGGCGGGCGCCAGCCGGGCTTCGCGCCGGCAGGGCAGCGTGAACCAGAAGCGGCTGCCCAGGCCGGGCTCGCTGCTCAGCCCCATGCGGCCGCCCATCAGCTCGACCAGATGACGGCTGACGCTGAGCCCCAGGCCGGTGCCGCCGAAGCGGCGTGCGGTCGAGGTGTTCTCCTGCGCGTAGGGGTCGAATACCCGCGCCTGCCGTTCGGGCGCGATGCCGGTGCCGGTGTCGGTGACGGCGAACTGCAGCTGCTCGCTGCCGTCGGCGCGGCCGACCCCGACCGCCAGATCGACGCTGCCGCTGGTGGTGAACTTGATGCCATTGCTCAGCAGGTTGAGCAGCACCTGGCGCAGGCGGTTCGGATCGCCGAGCACGATCTCCGGCAGGTCGGGCGCCAGCGCCTGGCTCAGCGTCAGTCCCTTGTCGCGCGCCTGCACCGACACCAGCTGGATGGCGCCTTCCACCACCGCCCTGAGCTCGAACGGCACGCGCTCGATCGTGAACTCGCCGGCCTCGATCTTGGACAGGTCCAGGATGTCGTTGACGATGTTGAGCAGCGCATCGGCCGAGCTCTTGACGATGCCGAGGTACTCGCGCTGCTGCGCATCGAGCGCGGTGCCCAGCGCCAGCTCGGTCATGCCCAGGATGCCGTTCATCGGCGTGCGGATCTCGTGGCTCATGTTGGCCAGGAATTCGCTCTTGCGGCGGTTCGCCGTCTCGGCGGCGGCGAGGGCGCGCTCGAGCTCGGCCCGTCTGGCCTCGCAATCGCGCAGCGGGTCGGTTCGTGAAGGATTGGGCATGGCGCGAATCTAGCAAATCCGGCTGGGAAAACCCATTCCCGACCGACTCGGCGCGATAATCATCGGCGGGCCAGGCCTGCCCGCCGGGGCGGGAGCCGCGTCGCAACACGGAGACGAAATGGGCATCAGCGCCGCAGCCAGTCCATGGCTGGAACACTATCCGCCCGGAATGCCCGCGCGCATCGACAGCTGCTACCGCTCGCTGGTCGATCTGCTCGAAACCAGCTTCGCCCGTCATGCCGGGCGCAAGGCCTGCCGCTTCATGGGGCGCGACTTCAGCTACGCCGAGCTCGATCGCGATTCGCGCGCGCTGGCGGCCTGCCTGCAGAGCCTGGGCCTGCGGCGCGGCGATCGCGTCGCGCTCATGCTGCCCAATCTGCCGCAGTATCCGGTCGCGGCGGCGGCCGTCCTGCGCGCCGGCGGCGTGCTGGTCAATGTCAACCCGCTCTGCACGCCGCGCGAGCTCGAACGGCAGCTGTGCGATGCCGGCGCCAGCGCCATCGTCGTGCTGGAGCAGTTCGCCGCCACGCTGGCCGCCTGCCTGGGGCGCACGCCCGTGCGCCAGGTCGTGCTGTGCGCGGTTGGTGACATGCTGGGACCGATCCGTGGCACCGTGGTCGATTTCGTGCTGCACGTGCGCCGGCAGGTGCCGCGCTTCGAGCTGCCGCAGGCGCTGCGCTTCAATGCCGCGCTGGCACGGGGCCGTCGCCTGCCACTGATCAAGCCCGAACTCGGGCCCGACGATCCGGCGCTGCTGCAGTACACCGGCGGCACCACGGGCCTGCCCAAGGGCGCGCTGCTGCTGCACCGCAACCTGGTCGCCAACATGCTGCAGTCCGGGGCCTGGAACGAGCCGGCCCTGCGCCGGCTGCCGGCCGGCGAGCCGCTCACCTATGTCTGCGCGCTGCCACTGCACCATATCTTCGCCTTCACCGTCTGCATGCTGCTGTGCCTGCACGAGGGCGGGCGCTTCGTGCTGATCCCGGATCCGCGCGACTTGGGGGCCATGATGCGGGCGCTCAAGTCGCAGCCCATCCACATCTTCCCCGGCGTCAACACGCTGTTCCGGGCGCTGCTCGACCATCCGGATTTCGAGCGGGTCGATTGGAGCCATCTGCTGGTCACGGTCGGCGGCGGCATGGCGGTGCAGGCCGATGTGGCGCGGCGCTGGCAGGCGCGCACCGGCTGCCCGCTGTGCGAGGGCTACGGCCTGTCCGAGGCCAGCCCGACGGTGAGTTGCCAGCCGGTCAGCGCCGGCCACGACGGCTCGGTCGGATTCCCCTTGCCGGGAACGCGCATGATGTGCATCGACGAGGCCGGTGCCGAGGTGCCGCAGGGCGAGCCCGGCGAGATCGTGGTCAGCGGGCCGCAGGTCATGGCGGGCTACTGGCAGCGCCCCGACGAGACCGCCGCCGTCATGCTGCCGGGCGGCTGGCTGCGCACCGGCGACATCGGCATCATGGAAGCCGACGGCCGCTTCCGTCTCGTCGATCGCCAGAAGGACCTGATCGTCGTTGGCGGCTTCAAGGTCTATCCGAGCGAGGTCGAGGCCGTCGTCGCCGAACTGCCCGGCGTGCTCGACTGCGCGGCGGTCGGACTGCCCGATCCGCATTCGGGCGAGCTGGTCGGCCTGTTCGTCATCCGGCGCGACCCGGGGCTGGACGAAGACACCATACGCGAGCACTGCCGCGCGCGCCTGAGCGGCTACAAGCGGCCACGCCGGATCGAGTTCTGCGACCTGCTGCCGCGCAACCCGCTCGGCAAGGTGCTGCGGCGCACGCTGCGCGAGGCGGCTCGATAATCCCCGCATGGGACAAAGAATCGCGATCATCAGCGCGCTGCACGAGGAACTGGCCGGCTTGCTCGACCTCATGCCCGACGAGCACAGGACCCGCGTGGCGGGCCGCCAGTTCTGGCGCGGCCACCTGCACGGCCACGAGGTGGTCGCCGTGCTGTCGGGCATCGGCAAGGTGGCGGCGGCCACGACCACGACGCTGCTGCTGGAGCGCTTCGCGCCACAGCAGGTGCTGTTCACCGGCGTCGCTGGCGGCGTGGGTGACGGCGTGGCGGTTGGCGACATCGTCGTCGGCAGCGGCTACCTGCAGCATGACATGGACGCCTCGCCCTTGTTCCCGCGCCATGAGCTGCCAGGCTACGGCCTGGCACGCCTGCCTGCCGATCCCGACCTGGTTCGCGTCATGCAGCAGGCGGCAGAAGACGCCGTCGCCTGGCTGCCAGCACAGCTCGACGCTGAAACCCGTGCCGCATTCGGCCTGCAGGCGCCGCGCGTGCACGGCGGCAAGATCATCACCGGCGACCGCTTCGTCGCCACCGCAGCCGAGAGCCGCGCGCTGCGCGCCGAGCTGAGCGAGGCGCTGGCGGTGGACATGGAGAGCGCGGCGGTGGCGCAGGTCTGCCACGACTACTCGGTCCCCTTTTGCGCCGTGCGCACCATCTCCGACCGCGCCGACGATGCCGCGCATGTCGATTTCCCGGCCTTCCTGCAGCGCGTGGCGCGCCACTACAGCGGCCGCATGCTGGAGACCGCGCTCAGGCTGCTGTGAACGGCAGGCGCAAGGCGGGCCGCTGGCGACCCGCCGCGCTCACTTGGGCCAGCCGCGCTTGCGGAAGTAGAGCATGGGCCCGACCGCGGACGCGATCATCAGGCCGAGTGCCGCCGGGTAGCCCCAGGTCTGGCTGAGCTCGGGCATGTGCTGGAAGTTCATGCCGTAGATGCTGGCGATCAGCGTCGGCGGCAGCAGCGCGACGCTGGCGACCGAGAAGATCTTGATGATCTTGTTCTGGTTGATGTTGATGAAGCCGACGGTGGCATCCATCAGGAAGTTGATCTTGTCGAACAGGAAGGCGGTGTGGCTGTCGAGCGAGTCGATGTCGCGCAGGATCTGGCGCGCGTCCTCGAACTGCTCGGCGCTCAGCATGCGCGTGCGCATCATGAAGCTGACCGCGCGCCGCGTGTCCATCACGTTGCGGCGGATGCGGCCCGACATGTCCTGGTGGCGCGCGATCGCTGCCAGCACCTCGCCGGCCTTGTTGTCGGTCACGTCCCCGGCGAGCACCTGGCGGCTGACCTCGTCGAGCTCGTCGTAGATCTCCTCGACCGTGTCGGCGCAGTACTCGGCGTCGGTGTCGTACAGGCTCAGCAGCACTTCCTTGGCGTCGGCGATCAGGCCCGGCATGCGGCGCGCGCGCAGGCGCAGCAGGCGGAATACCGGCACGTCCTCGTCGTGGATCGAGAACAGCACGCCGTGGCTGTTGAGCTCGACATTCTGCTGGTTCAGGATGAAGGCCACGCGCACCGAGCGCGGCTCGTCCGCGTCAGCGATCAGGAAGTCCGAGCGGATGTGCAGCTCGCCGTTGTCCTCCTCGAAGAAGCGCGCCGACTCCTCGATGTCCTCGTCCATCGCGTCCTCGGGGATCGAGAGACCGAAATGCTGGCGCACCCAGCGCCGCTCCTCGGGCGTGGGCGATTCGAGATCGACCCAGATCGGCTTGAAGCGGGTCAGCTCCTCCAGGGATTCGATTTCTTCCTGGAACAGGCGGCCGTTGGCCAAGGTGAAGACGTTGAGCATGCACGGGCTCCCGGGACGGGATGGGGGACTGACAGGGGGCGAGAAGGCGATGGGGTGCTTTCAGCTGCCAGCCCGGCCCCGCGACCGGCGTGAGGCCGCTTATCGGGAGCGCAGTGCCGGAACTGAAAGCCCGCGACTGGGGCTGCTTTCCATGCTGGATTCCGGTAGTTTCAGCGCGGATTATCGCATCCGCCGGCGCGTTTTTCCGGTTCGCGCGCCGCCGCCGTGCGCTGTTTCCAACCTGCGTCAACGATCATGGATCTGGCGATCGAAAATCGGGTGAACCCGCTTGCCAGCCACGGCCAATGGCGGCATAGTGGAGCCGGAAACAGCGATTTCCGCCGCTGCCGGGATGCAGCGGCATGGTCAATCCGAGCATAGGAGGCTCTATGAACCTGACGATCAGCGGTCACCACCTCGAAGTCACGCCTGCACTGCGCAGCTACGTCACCGAAAAACTCGACCGCATCACCCGTCACTTCGATCAGGTCGTTGACATCAAGGTGCTGCTGTCGGTTGACAAGCTCACCGAGAAGGACCGCCGCCAGAAGGCAGAGTGCAACATCCACATCAAGGGCAAGGACATCCACGCCGAAAGCACACACGCCGACCTCTACGCCGCCGTCGACGAGCTCGCCGACAAGCTCGATCGCCAGGTGCTGCGCCACAAGGACAAGATCCAGGAACATGGCCACGAGAGTGCCAAGCGCACGCTGCAGTGACGCCTGATTCTGCTGTGGCACAATGACCATGGCGCGAAAAGCCGCTTGACGCCTCAAGCGGCTTTTTTCGTTTGTCCGCGTCTGTCGATGTGGTTAGGCATAATCTGCGCTTCCCCCGAGGCTGTTCATGAACCGACTCTCTGTCATTTTGCCTGCTGACCAAGTCCTGGTGGCTGTCGATGCCACCAGCAAGAAACGCGCGTTCGAGGAAGCGGGCCTGCTGTTCGAAGCCCTGCACGGTCTCAACCGTGCGCTGGTGACCGACAGCCTGTTTGCGCGCGAGCGCCTGGGTTCGACCGGGCTGGGCCATGGCGTGGCGATTCCGCACGGCCGCATCAAGGGCCTCAAGCAGCCGCTGGCCGCCGTGTTCCAGCTCGCGCATCCGATCGGTTTCGACGCGCCCGACGAGCAGCCGGTGAGCCTGCTGATCTTCCTGCTGGTGCCCGAGGCCTCGACGCAGAAGCATCTCGAGATCCTGTCAGAGATCGCCGAGCTGCTCAGCGACAGCGCCCTGCGCGAGCGCATGAAGGCCAGCGACGCTGCGCCAGCACTGCACCGTCTGATCGCCGACTGGCAGTCGGCCCACAGCGCCGCCTGAGGTCGCCGTGAAGCCCAAGCTCATCAGCGCCGACGCGCTGTTCGAGGATCACCGCGAAAGCCTGGGTTGGCAGTGGCTGGCCGGCCAGAGTGCCTCCGAGCGCCGTTTCGACGAGCTCGCCGTCCAGCAGGCGCGCTCCAGTGCCGATCTGGTCGGTCACCTCAACTACATCCATCCCTACCGCGTCCAGGTGCTCGGCGAGCGCGAGGTGCGCTATCTGACCTATTCGGGCGAAGACGACTGCCGACGCCGCGTGGCGCGCATCGTCACGCTCGAGCCGCCGGTGCTGATCGTCGCCGACGGCCAGCAGGCGCCGGCGGCGCTGATCTCGATGTGCGAGCGCGCGCATATCCCGCTGTTCTCGACCAGCTACTCGGCCGCCTTCGTGATCGACGTGCTGCGCGCCTACCTGGCGCGCCATTTCGCCGAGCGCGCCACGCTGCACGGTGTCTTCATGGACATCCTGGGCATAGGCGTGCTGATCACCGGCGAGTCCGGCCTGGGCAAGAGCGAGCTCGGCCTCGAGCTGATCTCGCGCGGCAACGGCCTGGTCGCCGACGACGCGGTCGATCTCTACCGCATCAACCAGAACACGATCGAGGGCCGCTGCCCCGAACTGCTGCAGAACCTGCTCGAGGTGCGCGGCATCGGCCTGCTCGACATCAAGGCCATCTTCGGCGAGACCGCGGTGCGGCGCAAGATGCGGCTCAAGCTGATCGTGCACCTGGTGCGCAAGGAGACGCTGGAGCGCGACTACGAGCGCATGCCGTCCGAACCGCTGCACCAGGACGTGCTCGGCGTACCGGTGCGCAAGGCCGTGATCCAGGTCGTTGCCGGTCGCAACATCGCCGTGCTGGTCGAGGCCGCGGTGCGCAACACCATCCTGCAGCTGCGCGGCATCGACACCTACGCCGAGTTCGCGCAGCGCCAGTTCGAGGCGATGGAGCGCGGGCTGCGCTGAGATGCCTTCCGCGCGCTTTCAGCGGCGCGTGCGCCTGCGGTGCTCGCAGTCGGGCTTGCTGCAGCTGGCGTAGAGCGACAGCGCATGCTCCTGCAGCTTGAAGCCGCGCTCCTGCGCGATCTGGTGCTGGCGTTGCTCGATCTCGGCGTCGTAGAACTCCTCGACCCGGCCGCAGTCGAGGCAGACCAGGTGGTCGTGGTGCTGGCCCTCGTTGAGCTCATAGACCGCCTTGCCCGACTCGAAGCTGCTGCGCGTGAGCAGGCCGGCCTGCTCGAACTGCATCAGCACGCGATAGACGGTGGCCAGTCCGATGTCGGAGCGGCCCTCAAGCAGCACGCGGAACACATCCTCGGCGGTCATGTGGCGCTGGCGGCTGCTCTGGAACACTTCCAGGATCTTGAGTCGCGGCAGGGTGGCCTTGAGCCCGGTACTCTTGAGTTCTTCGATGTTGGACATGGATGTGGATCGGAAGGGGCTTCGGCCCGCGCGGCCCTGCCATGCCCCAAGGGCTACAATGACCCGGATCATATCGCCATGCGCCGCAGGCTGCGCAGCGCTTCACCCTTGACCGCAGAGACATGATGTTCAAATTTCGCACCATGCGTACTGCCGCGACCGGCAGCACCGTGCTTGCCGTCGCGGCCCTGTTCGCCCTTTCCGGATGCTCCAGCGTGGGCCAGATCGGCGAAGCGGTCGGCTCGCTCGGCGGCATGCTGACCCCTTACCGCAGCGACGTGCTGCAGGGCAACGTCGTCACGCGCGAGCAGGTCCAGGCGCTGCAGCGCGGCATGCCGCGCGATCAGGTGCGCAACATCCTCGGTACGCCGCTGCTGGCGAGCGCCTTCCATGCCGACCGCTGGGACTATGTGTTCATCTTCCGTCGTCAGGGCCAGGAGCCGCAGCAGCGCAAGGTGACCGTGTTCTTCGAAAGCGACGCGCTCGCGCGCGTGCAGGCCGACGAGCTGCCGTCCGAGCAGGAATTCGTTGCCTCGCTCGATGCCCGCCGCAAGGGGGCCAAGGTGCCGCCGCTGCAGGCGACCGATGACGAGCTCGCGGCCTTTGCCAAGAAGAACCGTGTCGAGCCCGAGAAGACCGCCCCGGCCGCCGTCCCCGCAGCGAGCTATCCGCCCCTCGAATCCCGTTGATTCCGCCATGAGCAACCCCCAACTTCGCGTCTGCATCGCAGGCGCCAGCGGCCGCATGGGCCGCATGCTGATCGAAGCCGTCCAGAATGCCGACGACTGCGTCCTGGGCGCAGCGCTCGACCTGCCCGGCAGCCCCGCGCTGGGCCAGGATGCCAGCGCCTTCATGGGCCAGGCCAGCGGCGTGCCCATTGCCTCCGACCTCGATGCCATCGCCGGCAGCGACTACCTGATCGACTTCACCCGCCCCGAGGGCACGATGGCACACCTGCGCGCCTGCGTCAGGCATGGCGTCAAGCTCATCATCGGCACCACCGGTTTCAGCGACGAGCAGAAGGCCGAGATCGCCGAGGCCGCCAGGACCATCTCGATCGTGATGGCACCCAACATGAGCGTCGGCGTCAACGTCACGCTGAAATTGCTCGAGATGGCAGCCAAGGCGCTCGACACCGGCTACGACATCGAGATCGTCGAGGCGCACCATCGCCACAAGGTCGATGCGCCCAGCGGCACCGCGCTCAAGATGGGCGAGGTGATCGCCACCGCGCAGGGCCGCGACCTCAAGGACTGCGCGGTCTATGAGCGCTACGGCCACACCGGCGAGCGCGATCCCGGCACCATCGGTTTCGCGACCGTGCGCGGCGGCGACGTGGTGGGCGACCACAACGTGATGTTCCTGGGTACTGGCGACCGCATCGAGATCACGCACAAGTCGAGCAGCCGTGCCACCTACGCCCAGGGCAGCCTGCGCGCGGCGCGCTTCCTGGCCGACAAGCCGGCCGGCCTCTACGACATGTTCGACGTGCTCGGCCTGCGTTGACGGCTGGTCCGGTCGGCCTCGGCCAGAGCAGCGTGCCATGACCAGCGCATAGCCGATTTCACGCCGCAGGCATGCTCCCATGGCAGGCGCGCCAGGAAAAGCCCTGATTCTTACAAATCAGGGCTTTTCTTTTATTGCAATCAATGCTATATTGATTGCAATTTATATGAATTGATTTCATTTAACCAGACAATCCAATCGCTCTCGATGCGGTTGGAAATGGAGCCTCCAACATGCAAGCCTTGTTGTCCTTGATCGATACCAATGAGAATGCGCGGCGAGCCATCAGGCTTTGTGCCTCCAGGCAGCTGAGCATCACGCACAAGACCCACGAGGTGATGCTCAGTGACGAAATCATCAATGAAGGCGGCTTCAGCATCGATTTCGGTGGCTATGGAAGCTATTCTCGCGTTGGTTTGGGGGCTACTTTCCGTGATCGCTGGAAAATCTCCGGCCTGGATGAGCCGCGGCAACAGGTTTTCAGGCAGCTCGCCGTGTACTTCAATGGCAGCGAATGGGTCAAGCCATTGCAGGAACTGATTGATCTGGTGATTCGATCTGGCGGACTGGTTGCAGAGCAGCCGGAATCCGCGGATATTGTCGTGGCAGGAAAAGATTCTCCTGCTTTGACCTCTGTTCCGGATTCAGCCTTGCTGGTTAATGAACTGACATTCCTGCGGGCCTTGCCTGTTTGGCGCAAGCCTGCAACAGCGAAAGTCCCGCGCGCAAAAAAGTTGACTGACGAGGCCGCTGCTCTCTGGCGACTGCTGTCGATGCGCGATGAAGCCTCGATCCGGCAAGGTTTGATCCTGGCATTCGGGCTGGATTCGGCCGTCGAGGAGGTGCTGGTCGGCACAGAAGTGAATCCAGAAAGTGGCGAGTTGATACGCAACAAGCGATTTTCTGGTTCGGGAGTCGCACAGCCATTCCTGGATGCCGCCCTCTACGGCTTGCTTTCGAATGCTACCGAAGGCAGTCTGGCAGGACAGCTTCGTTCTGAAATCAGGAAAATCGACATCAGCCTCCCATTCTTGCCTGAGCTGACGGGATTCGATGCTTTGGAAGAACTCGAATTGAAGCTGGAGGATGAATTCAATGCCAGCAGCTTGCAGGATCTTGGCCGATTGCCTTGTCTGAAGAGTCTGCGCATTCTGCCGAAAAAGGATGAATATGGGTATTGGGGCACCTGGCCTGTATTGTCTTCCCTGGATGGCTTGGATGCACCGGTGCTGGAGAAAATTTCAGTAGTCAAGACCGGTCTGAAGGATTGCAACGCCTTGCTGGACTGCCGGCAATTAAAGTCGGTTGATTTCAGTCTCAATCGTGAATTGAGCAATATCGATGGTCTGGCTGCTTGCGCCAACAGTTTGACTGATCTGGTGTTGAGGGATTGCGAAGGAGTTTCAACTCTGGACCCAATTGCGAATGCCAAGCAATTGGAGTCGGTTATGTTGCGCGCCTGTGGAATTTCTTCTGTTTCTGCTTTGTCGAGCAGCTGTGAAATTAAATATATTGATATCACAAATTGCTCAAAGCTCACCTCCTTGCAGGGCCTGGAAAGCCTGGAGCTCAATGGAGAAGGCCAGGAAGAGTTCTCCATTTCTGGTTGCGAATCATTGACTTCTCTGCTTGGATTGCCAATATTGGGCCCCTCCTATCGGCGCTTGAATATTTCTGACTTGCATGGACTCAAAAGCTTGGCTGGGATCGAGAATGCCTCTTGTGTCACCACCATAACAGCCCGTGATGCCGCCATCAGTGATTTGTCTCCCTTGTCAAGTCTGCAGAGTCTGAAGAGCCTGGATTTCAGTGACTGTTCTGCGTTGACGGATGTCTCGGTGCTGGGAGGACTGAGGCAGTTGGAGTCGGTGGACTTGAGCGGTTGCATCCAATTGAAAGAGCTCCCGGCACACTGGGAGGCCGATTTGCAAAGTCTGGAAATAAGGAATTGTGCCGCCCTCCGTTCTCTCGGCACCTTGCCAGCCAGTTTGCTCCGCATCGGCAGCTACAGTTGGCGCTCGGAACATCTGGAGCTGGATGGCTTGGCGTCCCTGGAGTCCCTGGAGGGGCTGGAGCAAACGACAGTCATTCAGAATGTGACGAACATCGACCTGAGTGGTTGCAACAAGCTGACATCATTGAGTGGATTGGAGAAAGTTTCCGGCCTGGAGGAAATTTCCTTGCCTGCTTCGGTGGTCGATGCCAAAGCCTTGCAGCACTGCCGGAACTTGAAAATCACTGTAGATGCCAGCGACTTGGTCGAACTGCCCATGAGTCTGGTGCAGGCCTTGGAAATTTTTCCAAGATTGTCGCTCGTCGTCTCTCACGGCAAGGGACTGGAGAATGCGTCTGTCCTGGCCAATCTGCAACACCTGGAGATTCTGGATCTGGGCTCTTGTACTCAAATCCGGGACTTGAGCTGGCTGATCGGTCTTGCTGAGCTGCGCGAACTGAAGCTGTCGACGCTCAATCCGCTTGTCAGCAAACTGAAGTTGGGCAAGAGTGACAATCTGCCGCGCGTTCGGAAATTGCAGCAGCAGTTGTGTGCTCATCTTGGCTTGCCATTGCCTTCGCACTTGTCTCCTGACAAGCCAGCTCAGAAGGGAAGCGGTGATCGCAAGCCTGGAGCTTTGTCCTTGAGGGAAGTGAAGCCGCTGCTCACTGCGTCGGATCTGAATGTGGTTCGCCAAGGCCTGGCGCGCCTGCGCGCTGAAGGCGACCCTTATTTGTATGATCAACTGATCGATGGTTGCGATTCGTCGCAGGCGTTTTCCGGTGACAGTGAAGCCATTGGGAAAATCTTCAAGGCCGTCAAGGCAAGCTTCCGACCCATGGCGCGTTGGGTGCTGGTTTCCATCCTGGCAGCGGCACCAAGGGAGTCCAGTCAGGCCGCGGCTTTGCGCGAGTCGATGAGCGACATCAATCTTGATTTCAGGGGTTGGGGCGCGGACGCTGAAGTCCCTGATCTGACAGATTTTGTCGGGGCGGAAAAGATTTCGCTGATTGCCTGCTCTGCTGTTTCATTGCTTGCTCTTGATGGATTGAAAGAGTTGCGTGAGTTGAGTATCATTGACGCACCCCATCTCATCTCGTTGCAGGGATTGGAGGCGGCCCAGGAGTTGAGCAAGATTTCGTTGAGCAATTGCCGAAAATTGAAAGATCTGTCGGCGCTGGCCGGCAAGAGTTCCTTGTTCAAGCAGGGGCACCTGGATTTTTCCACTGTCGCTCCAATAGAAAATCTGGATTTCATCGAAACGCTCGGGCCCTTGGAGTCGCTTGAAGTTCTGGTTGCGCCCAATGCTGATCTCGGTCTCTTGCATGAGAAAAAAACCATTTCCAAGCTGACTTTGCATTGCCTCGGCGGATTGCCAGATCTGTCGTCATTGGTGCATGTGAAGGAGTTGGAATACTATCAGGCGGCTGCAGATTCTGGGGCTGCAGGTTCCAGGAGTTGCTGGCCATATGGTGGTGAAAACAACGCAGAGGAATCCCAGCCCGAACTTCTGACCTGGCAGGTGGAGTTGCCGGAGTTGGAATCCCTGACGCTGAATGGAGGGATGCACGATTTCTCTTCCCTGCTGGCACCGCGCCTCGGAACCCTGGTGTGCTGGGGGCTCAGGACGTACGGTTCGACCATCCTGCCCCATCTGCGGGGCTTGTCGCAAGTCACCGATTTCACTTTCTACTCCACCCGTATCACTTCCCTGGATGGCTTGCAGGGTAGCCAGGCCACGGAGTTGAACCTGGGCTCACTGGAGGGCAATGTCAGGGATTTGACTGCACTGCGTGACATGCCCGCCTTGCGCACGCTGACGCTTCCCCGTGGCCAGAATGTGTTGACGCTGGATGCCTTGGAGAACATGTCGGGATTGAGGCAGGTCGAGAATTTGTCCCTGCCTAATTACATCGGATCACTCGATTTCCTGGCGGGATGGGATGGTTTGCGCGTTCTTGACCTGCAAAACTCCGGGATGTTGGTTGACCTGGATGTCTTGATTTCCTTGCCGTTGCTTGAGACGGTGCTGTTGCGTGGCGCGCATCTCAAGCGTGACTCATGGCCAGAAGCCCTGCAGAGCAAGCTGGAATATGTGCGTGTACGTGCTTTCTGATTGATTCATACCTGTACATCATGAAAGACACTGGAACCAGTTATGGCCTGCATTTGGATGCGGAAAATGTTGTTCGTGCATTGGAGCATATTTTCCGAGTCAATATAGCACGTGAAGATGGGCCGCAAGCCAGGCGACCGACGCCAATCTGCATTTGGGGCGTACACGGAATAGGGAAAACAGCAGTAGTCAAGGATTTTGCACGAAGAAATGGCTGGAAATTCAGATACTGTGCTCCGGCGCAATTCGAGGAAATGGGTGACTTCCATGGATTGCCAGTCAGATTGAATCTGGATGCCGAGGCAACGGATCAAGCCGCCACTGCTTACATGCCGCCTGAATGGGTGCCCCGTTCCGAAGATACCGGCCCGGGAATCTTGTTGCTGGACGACATCAATCGTGCTGATGAGCGCATATTGCGTGGCTTGATGCAGTTGCTCCAGGAATTCGAGATGTTTTCCTGGACGCTGCCGTCCAGGTGGCAAATCGTCTGTACCGCCAATCCCGAGGGTGCTGATTATTCGGTCACGCCCATGGATGACGCCATGTTGACGCGCTTGTTGCACATGACGATGGTTTTTGACATAAAGGCCTGGGCTCGTTGGGCATTGCAGAGTGGTGTTGACAAGCGTGGAATTTCATTTGTCCTGACTTATCCGGAGGTCATTACTGGAAAACGCACGACACCTCGTACCTTGACGCAATTTTTCGATCAAATCGAAAGTATCAGAGATTTGCGCCAGGACATCGAATTGGTGAACATCCTGGCGAACAGCGCTCTGGAAGAAGTGACTGCGAGTGCCTTTCTGGCTTTTGTCAATGATGATCTGGAGAAACTGCTGGAGCCCAATGAGATCCTGAATGCTGTTGAATGGGACGCCGTGGCCGACCGTTTGAAACAGCTGGCGGTTGCCAGTGACGGCGGCCGGCGAGTTGATCGGGTGGCAACGATATGCACCCGATTGTATTTGGAGCTGTCGTCTCCGCGGTATCAGGTTCAGCCGGGGCATGCTGACAATCTGGTCAGATTTTTATCGAGGCCCGAGCTGCCAAACGATTTGAGATTCAGCCTGCATCGTGATTTGACGGCGTTGGGAGGTGATATCGCCCGAATGGTGCGCGATCCCAAGTTGAGCAAGTTGTTGCTGGGTGGTATTTGATGAATTCTTCGACTAACTCTCTGTCCGCTGATCGGGAGTTGAGCCGATCTATTGTCACGCTGCTGCTGAAGGAGCCATTTTACGGTCATTTGCTTGGCGGCATCAACAGGCGTGTCGGATTTCAGGTTGCCACGGCCGCTGTTGCATTGACGCCAGTGGGTGTTGAGTTGCTGATCAATCCGGATTTTTTCATCGATCAATTGAAGGTGGCAGAACGGGTGGCGGTTGTGAAGCATGAAGTTCTGCATCTGGTATTCCGTCATCTATACCGCCCCTTGATAAACAGCTCCAATCAAGCGATCTTCAATATAGCTGCCGACTTGGTGGTCAATCAGCATGTGGCGCCATGGCCGCTCCCTCGGGCTGCGATCACCTTGGCGACATTTCCTGATCTGGATTTGTCTCCAAATCAAACCTTGGAATACTATTACGAAGAACTCCATGCATTGTTCCGTCAGGTAGATAGTGGGAAAGGCGGTGATTCCCCTTGCAGTGCTCAGGCTTTGTCTGATCTGCTTGAGTCTGAAACCATGTGTGGCGACCATGATTTTTGGGCCATGGCAGGTGGATTCGGATTTCAAGGTCGTGGCTGTCAGGGAGCTGATTCGATTAATGCTGCATCACCTGTACTCAGTGATGCATTGAGAAAGGCTCTTGAATCTGACGGTGAGCGGAAATTGTTGCGTGCGCGTGAGCGTACCAATTTGCGTCAGTGGGGGCAATTGCCGGAGGCAATAAGAAGTGAAGTGCAAAAAATTGATGCACGTTATCAGCCTCGAGTTGATTGGCGTCGAGTGTTGCGCTTGTTTGTTGCCAGTGGTTACCGTACCCGCATCGCGTTAACGAAGATGCGAATGTCCAGGCGTTTTCAGCAGTTTCCTGGTATTCGCATTCGTCGCGAGCAGAGAATTGCCGTGGTCATTGATACCTCCGGCTCGATTGATGAGTCCAGTCTGAGCTTGTTCTTCGGTGAGGTTCATGGCATCTGGAAAACAGGTGCTGAACTCCTGATCCTGGAATGCGATGCCCAAGTGCAACGAAGCTATCCCTATCAGGGGAAAACTCCAACGCTGGTGCAAGGTGGCGGGGGAACGGACTTCGACCCGGCTTTTGAGTGGATCAACAGGCCTGAGCATGGAAAATTCGACGCCTGCATCTATTTGACCGATGGTTATGGGCCGAAGCCGGAAATCCGGGTCTCATGCCCCGTGCTGTGGGTGTTGATTTCTGATCTGACGGACGTCGATCATCTGCCCGGGCGAGTCATATCCCTGGATTCCTGAAGCATCTCCTGGGCGGGTATTTTCAAGTGCCGATGTTTTCGTGCTGGTGTTTTTACTTATTGACATTGGCTGCATGAATTTGCTAGAATGAAACAGGCGGTTCAGCTGGATTAATTCTTCAAAGGTGTAGATTATGGTTACGTTGGTCAAGCATGAGTGGCATCAAGTCGATAGCCAGTTCGCGTTCGAACTCGATGACAGCATCCTGAGCGAGATCTATCCAGATCTGGACGAGGATCAGCTCGCCGCCTTGCTGGTCCAGATCGGGAACGGTGAGATAGACATCGACGATCTGATGAACGATGCATGCGAACAGGGCGTGGATATCGAATGGGATCGCCAGTACGACGACTGGTGGACTGACCGCAAGGGCGGCTACGAGGTCACCTACGAACTGGGCGATGAGAGCAGCTGGCATGCTGCGCCGGAAAAGGAGCTGCCCACGCACAAGTGCACCAAGTGCCGCTGGCAGGGGAGCCGTTACGAGACCTTGACCCAATATTGCCGCGCCGACGGCACGGCGATCGAGAACTATTTCGAGTCCGACGAGGAGGCCGATTCCTCCGTGGAAGTCTGCCCGATGTGCGACGGCGATCTGGAATTGACCGAAGCGGGACGCCAGGAGGCCGAAGCGCGCCTGCAGAGAATGAAGGAGATCGACGAGATGTTCCCGGACGCCGAGGACGAGGACATGCCTGAACGCTGAGGCAGTCGTCGCATCGCTCGGTGCCGCGTGTTCCCGTCGGCCCGCGGCTCGCTCACCGTGCCGGGCGGGAAGTCCACCGCCTAAAATGCTGGACCATTGCCCGGTGCAGGTTTTCGCGACCGGGCTTCGTGACGAATACCCATGCAAGACAAGTACCAGCACCAAGAGATCGAACGCGCCGCGCACGCCCACTGGAACGCGCGCGATGCCTACCGCGTGAGCGAGGACGGCAGCAAGCCCAAGTACTACGCCTGCTCGATGCTGCCGTATCCGAGTGGCAAGCTGCACATGGGTCATGTGCGCAACTACACGATCAACGACATGCTGACGCGCCAGCTGCGCATGCAGGGCTACAACGTCCTGATGCCCATGGGCTGGGACGCCTTCGGCCTGCCGGCCGAGAACGCGGCGCTGAAGAACAAGGTGCCGCCGGCGCAGTGGACCTACTCGAACATCGAGTACATGAAGGGCCAGATGCAGGCCATGGGCCTGGCGATCGACTGGTCGCGCGAGGTCGCCACCTGCCAGCCCGACTACTACCGCTGGAACCAGTGGCTGTTCCAGAAGCTGCACGAGCGCGGGCTCGCGTATCGCAAGGAGAGCCCCGTCAACTGGTGCCCCTTCGACCAG
>JACCEC010628575.1_pt1 | contig 19775 bp, 41 predicted proteins | sample 7450121 | NCBI WGS metagenome assembly JACCEC01 (sample SAMN15323455, study PRJNA562643) | freshwater metagenome | isolation source: river surface water | place: USA:Blue River Watershed | collected 2017-08-18 | reverse complement strand
TTTGTCCTTTAACATTCGGGACAGTGCCGATGCTACCGTAATGAGCGGTATGGAGCATAAATTCTGCACTATCAGCAATGTAACATTCAGGAGCCATACAAGCCAGCATAGAAGCAGCACTGTAAGCACTGCCAATAACCGTAGCACAGACATCACCTCTGCATCCTTTCATAGCCTCAATTATCTGCCAGATAGAGTCTGTACGTCCTCCGTTGGAGTTAATCAAGAAGTTAACTGTATCATTCTCATTACAAGTAGCCAGACAATGAATGACATCACGATACATAGCAGGATCTCCAATGTCATCGTCAATGAAGATCAGATGAGCATTAAACTGCTGTTGGATCGAACGGATCAGGCCGTTCTGTTGATGTTGCTGACCCATCATCAGCATGATTTCTTCGTCATTCGCCTTACCCATGGTGCCCATCCTCGTAGTGTGTCTTGGCTATAATGTAGTTCTTCACAAGTGAGCTACGGACAATATCTTCAATACCAAACTCAAAGCGAGAGAACTCTTTCATATTACCTGCAATGTCAAGGAACTTCAAGATACCTGACTTATCATCTTTCTTACGTAGGTCAGTCTGTCGATAGTCTCCGCAGAAGACAATCTTGGACTTATCGCCTACCCGAGTGATGATGGTGTCAAGTTCTTCAAAGTTCATATTCTGCATCTCGTCTACGATGAGGACGCTATGCATAAACGTGGTACCTCTAATAAAGCTAGTAGACACAAACTCAATGTGTCCTTGTTCCACCAAGCGATCCCAAGCATCTTTTCGCTTAAACAGGTCAGAGCAAATCTGTCTGTAAGGCTGGATATATACGTCCATCTTTTCATCTACATCTCCCGGTAGAAAGCCCATATCACGACTCTGAACGCTGCTACGGATAATAGTCACCTTGTTAAAGGGATTGTTACGATCCATGACCTCTTCAAGAGCCTTATACAAGGCAATGTAAGTCTTACCTGTGCCTGCTACACCATGTAATGCCATGAAATAGTCGCCACGTTGATAAGCCTCAAAGAACTCCATCTGTTTGTCTGTCTTAGGCTTGATAACTGCCATGTCATCCAGCTTCAACTTCAAACTGTTTGACTGCTTTTCTTTAGCAGTCTCTTTCTTGGCAGGAACCGTAGTCATCATTCACCTTTGTCGTTATCAACTACATACGGCACAGTCCGTACTGTAGGAAACTTACTCATAAACTCTTCTCGTGTAATGTCTCGTCCGATCTTGACTTCCTGAAAAGCCTCCCCCGACTTAACGAGGGAAGCCTTCAGAGTCACACAGGCAGGACAAGCATCCTTAGTGTAGACTGTTTTCATTTAGATCTCACAGCCTCCTGCAGTACAGGCCAGCGTCTGAGCACCTTCAACGTTGTCAGTGTTCTCGATGAACTTGTCCCAGTCGATACCCTTAGGCATCTCAGAAGCAAGCTTCTCGTACATAGCAGCGTCAATGGTCTCATAAGGTGCTTGGCGGTAAGTGCCTCCGTCCATGGGCAAGAAGCTCACACCAGTGATCTCATCAAAGTTATCCCATACCCATGCACCAACCTTAGGCCACTCATGTTCTTGCACAGAGATGGTCACAGAAGGCTTATGCTCACAGTAGTGACGCTGGAACATCAACCACAGACGCAGGTGCGTAATAGCATCCAAATCCTCACGCAGCAGAGCACCTTCAGCAACCTTCACCGGGAAACTAAACACTGTCGTGCTGTCAGGCTTCATAAAGCAAGGCTCCGATGGGAAACCTTGAGACTTCAAGAAGTCAGTCAGAGGATCTTTGTTATCAGACCTTACACGACGAATGTAATACTGAGCATGTTGAGGGTGAATGCCAGAAGCAGTAGAACTAAGCTGACTGACAGTACCTTCGGGCTTGATTGCTGTAATAGCAGCACTCCGATTGATACCGATAGCATCAGCGTACTCAGCATTAACATTAACAGCCACATCTTTCAGTTCCTCCAAGAGTTTAGGAAGGTTGGGATCGTCAGGATTATTCAACAACTTATTGTCGAGAATACCTGTCATGGAAACACCGAGCAAACGCTCTTCCTCAGTGTTGGTCTGCCAAATCTTCCGCAGGTACGGAAAATGAGTCATTGTCGATTGAAAAGTCCCCAGAATCGTTGCCATAGCAATCTTATCCCGAAGTCGATCCACAGTATCATCGCTACGAACAATAACACTGGATAGATTACAAAACTGATAAGGACGCAGAATAATTTCACTGCAAGGATTAGTGCCCCACTCCTGATTGAGCTTACGGCGTCCATTCTTGCCTGCTTGAAGTTCTGAAGCATAGCGATTAAAGATTCCGCGCTCTCCCGAATGACTCTCATAAATGCTACTCCATTCCCGCATGAATTGACCAACATCAGGCTTCACGTCGTACACTGCACTGTTGTTAGCCAGAGCGCGTTGACCGTTACCGTCCCACCAATTTCCTGCCTTAGCGTGAGCCATACGATCATCACCAAGGTCAGACAGAGAGATCATCGCTGAGCGGCGTACTCCACCGACCACCACGACTTCCCCAATTTTACAAAGAATATCGTGGGCTTCCAAGCTTGTAAGTTTTCGTCCAGCAGCACCTTTGAATTTGGAGACAACGTACTTAAAGAGTTCCACAAGCGGCTCGGGACCACTGGCACGACCACCAAAGGTTTTGAGGCGAGTTCCTGCAGGGCGAACCGAAGATACGTCCCACTTCGGTACTTCTCCAGCGTATAGCAAGGCAATAACCTGTCGCAGAGCCTTTGCCCAACCTTCTTTGGAGTCTTTAACGACAACCAGAGACTCAGAATCATAGAGCTTGCAAGGGATCTCAGGCAACTTATTAACATACTTTTGCTCCACACTAAAGCCCACACCTGTACCACAGAGCAGGATATACATTGCTTCATCAAATGCCTTCGGATCATCAATAGGCAGATACGAGCAGTTATAGCCTGCAATGTTCTGACGCTCAAGGGCCTCACCAGCGGTCATAATAGAGCGCATAGAAGGAACCACATCAAGGTTCACCACAGCAGTCTCAAGCTTCTGACGCAGAGCATCCTCAAAGACATAGTTATGCTTCTCTTTCAGGTGCTTCTGCATGAAGTCAAAGTAACGCTTCACCGTCTCAGGCCAGTGCTCACGTCGGCCCTCATTGTCCAAGTAACGAGCATAGCGGCTTTTGGCGATATATTCGTTGTAAGGGGTCATTTTAAAAGTCTGCGTTTCACTCATTCATCATCCTCTTTAGTTTATCTATGTTTTCTTCAATTCTGTCCTCGAAGGCCTCGACGAGTTCATCACTATGGATATCTAGTATCTCCATCAATGTGACCTCATCTAAGCCTGCAAGACGCTCCTTTAATTCTTCGAGCGTAATTTCATTCATACGCCTCTAACACTCGATGTAAAAACCAAAGGCCTTTTTCAAGGTCCTCTTTACCGTTCTTTTCCATAAAACGCATAAAGTATTGCATCATTTGGGCGTAATCAGAAGTGAACAGAGGAGAAGGGCTGCCTTTGGGCTGAGCGTAGATTTTAGCTACAAGCTTTTCAATTACGTGACGAACTTCAATTCCCTTATCCTCAAAAAGCATATAGTGCTTTGGTGAATTAACATTGTCTGCTTGCTTCATGTATTGCTCTTTATCCCACTCATCAAAGTAATCCTCTTCATCCCATGTCTTGATTTCAATCGTATCAGGACGCTGGATATAAATATTACGGTTCACGTACTTATTGTACCCTTCACAGACATTACAAGGATTGCGACTACGCTCATTCTGCATGTAGAAGCAGCTATTACACTTATGTTCACTCATCGTTCAGTTTATCCAAAAGAGAAGTTTTAGTCTTCCTTGCCTTACGTTTCTTACGTTCAGCTTCAGCTTTTTTCATGGCCTCAATAGCGGCTTCTTTGTTTTCAAGAAGCAAGTTACCAAACTTCTCAAACTCAGTCAAGATTAGAGAAACTTTGTCGATAACTTTATCAATATCTTTTACAGTATAACAACTGAAATCAAGGGTCGATGCTTTATAGCAGTCAGAGATGACAACATTAGCATCCCATCCGCCGTGATACATCCACTCTGGGTTAAACTCAAAAGTAAACTCAATAGCGGCCATTCCTTTATCTTTATTGAGAAACTTTCGTGAATAGTACGTCTTAGGTTTAGGTGTTACTTTGTTAGTTTGTTTCTTTGTTGCCATACTTCCTCCGTAGATATTCAATACTCAAGAAAAGTTCATCGAAGTGTCCGTCATTGACTTCATTCATTACCAGCAAACCTCGCCAGTGACGGTTAGACAGCTGATCCATATAAGATTCGTCATGCAGATAGTAACTACCAGCAATGATTGCACAAATAGGCTTGCCATCAGCACGCTTACCGTAAGCGACTTGCTTTCCTTGTTGATGCCCAGCAACACAAGACATATGAAGCTTGTTAATAATAGCACTAGCACTACCGGCAGGTCTCCCCATTGCTCCCACAGGCCAGTAGTGATTAAAGCCAACACCACCAATAAAGCAGGGATGAAGGAAAGGAAATACTTCCCAATCCTTCTCATACTCTAGATCCTTTGTTGAGATCAAGCCTTCCAAGGTCGGGTTGTTGTTCACAGCCCTGTCGATACGGTTCTCATGGTTACCAAGAGTCAATACCATACGAGGCTTATAAACCTTCTCCTTGTTCTTCTTCTGACGGCTTTGAAGATCACGCAGAGGCTTCAAGAGCATCTTCATGGCATCCTTAGCCACCTGAATGTCTGTCTTGTAGCGCAATCCTTCAAAGTATTTAGAGCCTTTAACATCATGGCTAGACAGGCTAGGCATATCTGCAAAGTCACCCAAGTTTACCACAACATCAGGACGATACTCACAAATAGCCTCTCCTGCCCATGAAAGGTGCTCCAGAGGAACACCGTCCTTTACTTGGCAGTCAGGAATGACAAGTATACGCATTAGCGATTATCTCCAGATCCAGAAATAGTCATACGGTTAGCACGATCATTAAGCTTCTGAAGATTCTTAGAAGCAATGTCAGCCAAGCTCCATCCCATCACAGTAGATAACCCTGCAAGCTGCCAGAACACATCTCCCATTTCCTTCTGAAGGCCTTCTTCATCCAAGACACCATCACGAATCCATTTGGCATACTTACCTGCAACTTCACCCGCCTCCGAGGTCAGATTCGATACCATGTAAGCAGGGTTCTTAGCAGTTTCCAAGGCTGTCTTCCAAGCCTGTTGTTGATATTCTTCAATCAGCATTTGATTCATCCTCTATATTATTAAGATCTTTGGCTAGTCGACTATGGAAGAAATCTTCTCCATCATCTCCAGACACAAGCCAATCAATTCGATGAGTATACACCTGAGCAACACGCAAAGCCTTCACCGCTTTCTTAAATTCTTCAACTGTCTCTGGCAAGTAATGAGCGCCCTTTGTATATCCCCACTCGTCTACCTCTTCAGAGTCGTTGGTTTCAATAAGTTGCTCAATCTCATCAGCAATATAGCCGATTTGATATTGTTTATAATCAAAGTGTCCACCGCTCATTCCACCGCCCCTAAAATGTTCGGACAAAGTACAGACAGTACCGTCTTACAAGCTTCAGCAACTTCACGACGCTCCTTCTGTGTACTAGGATCAGTACGCACTTCAATGTAGTGCAGCCAGCTACGCAGAGTACCATTCATATACATCCTACTCACTGCCATGCCTTCAGGAAGCAATGCTCTAGCCTGCTCCTTAGCAACACCACGATTCAAAGCAGCACGATACATGAACTCAGCTTCTTGTTGTACACGCAACTGAGCAGAGTTCCACCAGTTCTGTAGTTCTCTATCTTCAGTAGTTAAGCTGTTCTGTCTATTCTTCTCATCTTGTGTTCGACATTCGCGAATAGAGAAATCATTGACTACAGCGTAACGTTGAGAGAACTCCTGAAAGCTAAAGCTACGATGACGGAGGATCTGTCGTGCAATATCACGAGTAGTTTCAATCTCCATACACACATTAGCCATTTCAAAAGGACTCCAGTGCTTATGCTTCATCAGATACTTCAGCAGCTTCGGAGCAGTCTCATGGTTGTGCTGATTCTCTGGGTTACTCACCCGAGCACAGTAAGCTACTTTCTCTTCAATGTCAGGAGTAGCCCATACCAGTTCAACTTTCAAGTTCTTCTCCATTACAAGTTAGTTTCTCACCTTCACGAATACCTGCTTTGATAGCTTCCATGATACCATAGCTCAGTAGCTGATTACGTTCTTCTTCAGTAAGATCAAACGAATAGCAAGCTGAACCATCTTCATTCTCGTGTAACAGTGTAACCTGCATCTTTAGCCTCATCAAGAAAGAATTTAAAGTCTTCGTAAACCATGAAGTATCGAAGGACAACAAGAATAGCCTTAGCTGTCTCAATGTCTGCCCAATCAAGACACAGAAGATAGTCTTCTTTCCGACGCTCTACCACAAGAGCTTCCATGACATTGTTCCAAGCATCGCGCACTGCGTCTTGCTCTAACATCTTAAAAATACTGTTCATTGATTCCTCGCTTGCAACATAAAATCAGCCCATTCATAAAAAGATGAGCAAAGATCATAAGGCTCTACCTCTTCGTCGGCTATGGTCTTTTGAACAAGACTGTTTCCAATAATTGCCTGCATCGCCTTGGCCGCAAAGTAGTCGCGCAGGGTCATGCCGTGTTGGTAAACAGCTTGAACCGGCTGCCCATGCCGCATGTCAAAACCAGACATTGGAAACGCTGGCCCGCCTGTGTTTTTATTCATTTATCCACTCCTGAGGTATAACCTTATCAGCAAACTTGAAGCCGTTCTTGATACACCATTGTGCATACGTTGTACGACTTGTCTTACTGATCCTTGCATTAGAGTTGCTAAAGACAAACCTAATGTCCAGTGTTGGATTGTGCTTCTTAACGAGGATATGCTTTTGACGATCTGCCATCAAGAATCGGCCTTTAGTCTCTACAATGATCCCGTTAGAAAGCACAAAGTCGGGCGTATACACATGCTCAGAAGCTGGCTTGATGTATTTCAGCTTTACCTGCTCATAAGTATATTCTACACCTGCCTTGTCCAACTGCTCCGCAATGCGCTCTTCCAAACCACTGCGGAAGCCATACTTTTTTGCTACCTGTTTGGCACTTAGCTTACGTTTGACGGTTGCCATAGTTCTCCCTCAGTACGCCTAAGCCAGAGGAGTTGCCCCTGCTCTGTAAAATAATCCAACGAATATCCGAGTTCTTGATACTTAGCAAACGCCTTTTTGAGAAGTTCTTCTTTTGTCGTAGCGTCATGCAAAGCTTTAGCGGCCTTCTTTGGACCAATCCCTTCCAGACCCGGTATGTTATCAACTCTGTCCCCGGTGAGCAACTGTAAACAAAAGCTTTTATACGCCTGAAACTCATCAATGTACTCCGTCTGAGCTTTATGAGGATTGTGATGCCATCCCGGTATCTGTCTTAGGTCTTTATCGACACCTACAAGAAGGTACTGATCTGGCTCCTTAGTCATCCTGATAGCTACTTCATCATCAGCTTCTTGACCAGCAACAATGACAGCACCTAAGCGGGTAATCATGCATTCACGCAAAGCATCATAGTGTTTGGGCTTTTTAGCGTCCTTGCGATTACCTTTGTAGGGTACTGTCTTTGCAATCTCATACCGGTAATTGTCCTTACCAGTTAAGAAGGCTTCATAAGAGTCTGCCTTCAGGTGTATGTAGACCAAATCTTCTAGTGTCTCTACTAACCTGCTCTTTGCAAACTTCTCAGAATCCCCCTCACTAGCAAAACCAACACCATAAATCAGGTAGTCAGCATCAATGAGTAACTTTTTAGGGACATCAGAGGATGTCATCAGCCTCTTCTTCCTCACGTGGTTCCGGATTGTACTCTTTCAATTCGGTCACAATCAACTTCTTGATGCTCGGAGCAGCACCATACTTAGCAGACATCTTGTGACGATACGAGGACACCAGAGCAGTGACTTTAGTGCCGTTACCAATCTTGGCAATGTCAACAGGCTTGCCATCTTCATCGACAGGCTCAAAGACATAGAGGCTCTTGCCTACAATGTATTTACCCATCGTATCTTTCTCTTTGATCTGGATGCCAAGCTCCTTCAAGGCTTCAGCGGCTTTGTCTGAAAGATTACCGATCGTGCACTCATACTTTTTGTTGTCTTCATTAAAACGTGTATTAAACTGGTTCATCCAGTTAGCCCAGAAGAGTTCACCACCGATCTTTACAGGTTTCATATCCATTTCATTTTCCTTTAGTTAAAAAGCTCTTTCGAGCAAAACTTGGTGCGAGTGGAGGGGCTCGAACCCTCACGTCCTAAGGACATCTGGACTTAAATCAGATGCGGCTGCCAATTACGCCACACTCGCTTATCCTTTACTCAGACTTCTCAGTCTGTCCTTGTGCCTTGAACTGCTCTACCAGCTTCTGATGCAGCGGGAATGCACCAGTCTCAGTAGGCAGTTGTCCAAGAACACGCACAATGAATGCTGCTTCGTTATCTTCAAGTGTAAAAATCATTTGTTTGTTCCTTTCAGTAAATTTCCTGATGCAATTATTGTAGCATGATCTTGTCTACTTTGTCAAGGTCTTCGGCGATATTTTCCAAATATTCTTGGATGCCTATCGCTACAGCCCACACAGTAAACAGATCAACTGTCTCTGTAGTCTTGACTTCAAAACTATCCTCATACAAATTGATTACAATCTGTCCTGTGATCTCGTCTTTTTTAGTGGCAGTCATACCAATTCTTTCCTACGCGATATTCAGCAGCTACAGGACAACGGAAGTTTAACACTTCTCCAGCCTTTGTAGCAGCCTCCGTTACGATTTTACCCACGATATCCCCATATTCCTTTGTTGTTTCAAGCTGTACTTCATCATGTACCCATGCAAGAAGTTTATAAGGTATCTTTTGTTTCTTCAGTTCTTCTGTCATGCACACAAGCCACTGTTTAGCAACGATAGCTCCAGCAGATTGTAGCAGACTATTCAAAGCTGCATGTTCAGAACGTACCCAAACCTTTCGACCATCTAGAGCAGGAACATAGCCTTTAGCAGCAAACTTCAAGACCTTTTTAGAGAGCTTGTCCAATGAAGGAGTGTTTCTCATAAAGTTCTTAATAAGTTTGTCTCCTTCCTTAGCTCCTCCTCCAACAGTAGAGCCTACCTTAGCTGGCCCTGCCCCGTAAAGCACACTATAGCACAGAGTCTTACTCAAATTACGAGCATCTTTGTGCTCTTTACTGTCTGTCTTCTCTGTACCCATAGGCACTAGACCAAAAGCCTGAGTGTTCTTCCAATGTACGTCACCTTCCAACAATTCACGCTGCCATTCAGGGTCTTGCATGTAGTGAGACAAACAGCGCAACTCAATGCCTGATAAGTCTACACCAACCTGCACGTTCCCTTCCTCTACAGTCCAACACTCACGGCACTCTTTACCATACACCGACGAAGTGTTTGGAATCTGCGCCATATTTGGAGAACTATGAGTAGCTCTTCCTGTAACTGCCCCGTTGGTAATAACTTTCCCGTGAACTCGGCCATCATCCTTCACAGCCTCCAACCAGCTTTCGATCTGTGCTACTCGCTTCTGGAGCATCAGATAGTCACGGATTAGTTCCGCTGTCTGCTTTAGCTCTTGTTTGTTTTTCATCCTGTAACTGCCTTGTGTAATTCACACCATGCGCTTGCTGCCACAAGAGGAACTTGTCCATTTCCAAGGGCTTTAAGTCTGTCCATCCTGAAGGCCACCCCATCAGATACTCGAAGTTCTCCGGGGTAGGTTTCCCAAACGCTGTTACGTAATTCCGACACGATCGATGCTTCTGCATTGAAGGTGCTGCAAAGTTGGCAATAGTAGTCGGTGTATGCAAGTAACCAAAACCTATCCCGTTCATGGTCTGCACCAACGTCTTTCGCTGAAAGTTTGAGATATTTGCTATTATATCCGATTTCCAACAAGTCTTCCTGTGCTTGTAGTATGGCTTTTTCGGAAACATTTTCAGCAAAGACAACTTTAGGCTCCACCTCTCTGATAACCCTGCACATTTCTCCCCATAGGTTTTTTTCAGCAATGTTTCTACCTCTTGCTGCTGAACTAAACGCTTGGCAGGGGAATCCTCCAGAAACCAAGTCCACAGTTCCACGCCACGGTCTTCCGTCAAACGTGCAAATATCGTCCCATATCGGGAACGGTTGTAAAGCTCGTTCGTTTTGCCGTTGAACGAGAACCTCGATACAGTATTCATCTCGTTCGACAGCGCATACAATATTGTGTCCGAGTAGACTGCTTGCGAGTAGTCCTCCACCAGCGCCCGTGAAAAGTGCCAACTCATTCATCGCACCCCCGTATAGGTGTCCCAACCACAGCCGTTTATAATCATTTTATGTCGTCCTTTAAAACACAACCAAAAACCGTTATTCATCTTCTCACACTCATAACCCATCTTCCTTCACAGCCTCTAACCAGCTTTCAATCTGAGCTACACGCTTCTGGAGCATCAGATAATCACGGATTATAGTGGCTGTCTCTTTAAGGGTGTTGTTACTCCCAGCATCCTGTTTCAATAAAATTGTCATCTTTGTCAAAGTAAATCTCGAAACAAAAACCAGAGTATCCTTTTACTTTTTTACTCCCCGCTTCTAAACGTATGATATTTTTTCCTTCCGTGTCTTGTAAAAAATCCCAGGCGATATCAAAAGACTCTAAAAAAGAGATCCAAAGTTCTTTATCTGTCATTTCTATCATACTATCTCTTTAGGTTCAGGTTTCTTCTGCACGTTGCCACTGCTTTTCTTCGATAACTCTAACATATTTATCCTTAAATGCCAAGCAACCTAAGCCATACCACTCTTCGTCACGGCAGATGTAATAGTCTACGTCCCAACTATCGCTTTCAACTTTTTTACCGTTTAGATAAATAAGAAGAGGAACATTTTTCGTTTTTCCAAACTGTGTATAAGGAGCTTTTGCTGTCATTTTTCACAATCCTTAATGATTTGATCCAAGATAGCTTCATCGACCATCGGTTGACCAGTCTCAGTAAACTTCTGAGGCTTCCACCCAAGTTCCTTCAGCTTTTCTCCGATTTGTTTTCTTGATCCGGGGTTGAAAGTAACCAGCAAGGGCTTGAGCTGCTTTCCTGTTTTTTCTGAGACTCGTGCAACCTCGTAGGGAGGCCATCTACTTTGCATCTGTTCATATATTCCTGCCATTTTTCCTTTGATGTCAGTAAGTAGACAAGTGGCGTAAACGGTGTCCAATTTGAATCCATTGCGTTCCTGTTCTGCGATTATAGCCGCGACTTTATGTTCCAGTTCAACTGACTCTTGCGAAAACTGTTTCTCAGAAATCTCATTGCATAGTTTAAGATACAGTTTAGCACATACTTCAACGTCCCTAATGCAATAAGACTCCAAAAGATTATCAACAGGTTTATCGAAACATTCTCCATCGTATTTCTCTCTTCGTCCTTGCGTGTATATAGCGCCTGTTCCTTGGCAGTTAGTGCATTCTTCTTCACGAAGCACATAACTGTCACCGAAGGCATCAGAATGCCAATACATTTTACCAGATCCGTTGCAGTTAGGGCAAACGTGCTCCGTGTCTCCAAGCCATTGCCATACGGACTTATAGTTAATCTTCCTGAAGCCTAGAGACTGTCCCCATGCCTCCAGAGAGTGTCCTTGTTCCCTGCTCGGATCGAGAAGCCTGCTTACGATAAGAGTGTCGAATACGTGCTTCAATCTGATCTTCGTCTTCCATGATCTGTTCAACACTGGAAAATCGAATCCGATTCCATTGTGAGCAATCAGGAGTGTAGCCCTGCTTAGATAGTCGTTTAGGCCAGTTGCTTCTTTCCATGTTCTTAGTTCACCTGTATCAATGTCTTTAGTGACTACCAGATGGATCTTCTTGTGATCCAAAGAAGTTTCTGTATCGAGAACTAACCTCATCTGTATCTCTCACTTTTGAATAATAAGGACATCCGTCCATCTTCCTAGGACTTTCAGCAAAATAACTCTGTCGATACGGATTCGGCACTGCATTATACCTGTAGCAAGAAAGTCTTTCTGGACAACTCATGTCCATACACATTGTAATGTCTGGCATATCAAACCTTAATGTTAAGCCACAATCCTACCTGAGCAAAAGCATATCCTGTCCAGATCATGCCATTAGCTGTCTCACCTTTGAACCATTGTAGCACACCTACAATGAGATAGCCAATACCTGTAGCTCCTACGATCAGATGTTCTACTGTCACGATGGCTTCCTTTCACCTCTTTCAAACTTTTCTCGTTCATCTGCAGAGTTATGAATGGCTAAAAAATCTTTAGCGTCAATCTGAGGACAGCACCAACAAGTGGGAAGCAATTCATGCTCATACAGATCATCTGTGGGTACTATATGCTGAACAAGGTTTCCCATCTCTGAAATAAAACCAGTCAATATCCAACTCATGTGTCACTCGCTAAGTCTGCTTGGATTAAATTTGCAGCAACTTTCCAATAGTTGTGCGCTCCATTTGCTGCTTCATGCTGAATCATTAACAAAGCAACACAGTCTTTTATGGCTTGTTTATAACCCTGATTAAATCCTCGCCGCCTCTCTTGCGAACTTTTAACACCTTCAGGTGTCATTGGCACAGCATAGGCTTCTTTTTCACGCCACTTTTGATAGATGTTGTGATCTCCACTCATTTCAGAAACTCCTTGATGTCTTCGTACACACCGTTGCGGGCAGGGTTGTCCGACTCGAATCTTGTCCATCCGGCGTAGCGCATCTCGTTCTCAGCGCGGCTCAGAAGTTCCATGGCTCGGTCAAGCTCCTTGGCGTGTGCGTCCATGAGTTTCATGTATGCTTCACATTTGTTTCGCCATTCTTGTTCAATCTTATTGGCAATATCAAGTCCACTTACTGTTCCCATACTTCTTTCCTTTGATGTGGTTTTACCATATGTGACTACGTCACGGCGGGCGCAGTGTTCGCTAGAACGCGAACGGATGGCGGTGGCTTTGCTACGGACATATGCGATTGTGGTACTTGGCTCCATTTCCCTTTCCATGTCTTCTGCCATTTCATCAATTACCTTCGCACACGCCTCACGCTCAACGCTTGCGCTGGCAGCAGCGACCCGCGAAGCAATAAGGGCGGCGAAGAGTTCAAGTTCATGCACCATCAGTAAATGGGGTGTTTCAATGGCTTGCTTGATGTTGGCCTCCCGCGCCATGCTCAGCACGTCAGTGCGGCTTGGGATAATATCATTTTCAGTCATTGTACATTCCTTTAGTCATTGCAGTCATCCTCTTGATGTTGTTTTACAGGTTCCTCTCTAGGTTTGGGACGGAAGATCCTATCCCATCCTTCCTCGTAAGCCTTCTGATCCTGTTGCTTACGTGGTGCATCGCCTTTACCAGCTTCAGAGTGATTCATTTTCAGTATCCTTCAATCGCTTCATTGCATGTTTAACACAGTTTCCGCAAATGTTTTTACCGTTAGGCCCTTCAATGAACTTTTGTGCTTGACTCTTAGTAGTACCACAGAAGCTACATTTAGGGTCAGGTTCTTTAAAAGGAATTACATTGTCTTTCATAGCATTTCCTCTTCCATTTCAATCATTCGTCCTGTTTCTTTAACGTACTGAAGGTCACAAGCGGGGCCCGTGTATCCGTTGTAGCGATTCTTTGCAACTGCAACTTTAGTCTTGTGGCGTTCTCGCTCGTCGTCAGCCATACTGTTTCTTTCGAGGGTGATGACAGCATCTGAGAGCTGCGCAATCGCTCCAGATCCTCTAAGCTGACTGAGCGATACTGCTTGTCCATCTTCGTGTCCTGCATTTCCTTGTGGCCTCCGTAGGTGCGATACACAGATCAAAGTTACTTCAAGTTCCTGTACCAGTGTACGCAATTTCGTCATCATATTGTCAATAGCTTTACGCTCATCGCCATTGTCAAGGCCGCTGACCACGATAGATATGTGATCAAGGAAGATAACACGGCAATCACAAGCCTTAGCCATATAACGGATTCGGTTAGCGATGTTGTCCACGTCAGAACTGCCAAAGTGGTCAAAAAGGTAAACACGATTAGTACCAAGAGTGTTATCAAAGGCATCTTTAAGTTCCTGTTCAGTGACTGGTGTATCAGGCAAGTGCAACAGCTTATTAGCGTGCAAAGACATAATACTGCGTGCAGTCTTCCGAGTGGATTCCTCCAAGAATAGACCACCAATGTTCCACTGCGTAGTCTTGAGCAGATGGTACAGAATCTCCCGAAGGAATTGACTCTTACCTAGTCCGCTTCCGGCAGTAACCGTAATCAACTCAGCACGACGGAAACCATACAGCAGCTTGTTAAGCCCCTTCCAAGGATACTGCGCTTCCGCTACTGGCTCAGGCTTACAGATTTCCTCCCACAGATCAGCAGCATTGACGATGCCATCAGGAATGTACGTCTCGGCCTTCCACCATTCATAAACAAACTCTTTCGTAGCTCCCGCCTGAAGATACTCACAAGCATCCTTGTAGCCACTCTTGTGCTTAACAATCTTGGCTTTCTGTCCAAACAGTTCAGCTACCTCTTTAGCTGCCTTCTGGCCGGGTTCGTCAGCATCAAAGCAGATTACGATGTTCTCGAAGCTGTTTAGCCATTCGTACTGTGCTTTGCAGTCCTTCAGAGCAGCTTGTGCTCCGTTTCTGATACTGACGCTGGGCCATTGAGACCCGGTAAGCTGATAGCCTGCAAGCGCATCCAATTCTCCCTCATAGACGGTGACATACTTACCTCCCGAGTGAAAGAGTTGCTGGCCGAAAAGAAGCGCGGAATTGAATGACCCCTGAATGTTAAAAGATTTATCTACAACTCTCCGTCTTTTTGCAGCGACGATACTTCCTTGTCCGTCAGCGTAAGGGTAATAGTGATGCTCTCCATCCTGTGTAACTCCAAATTTCTCACAAGTTTGTTGAGTGATTCCACGATCAGGGATAGATCTAATCTGTCCCCGAATATCTACCTTCTTTGATGTCGCTCCCACTGGCGATACTGCGTCCCTCATAACTGATCTTTCTTCGTATTCATGTTCAAATACAGTGTGTCCACACTTGAAACAGTGGGTATGCCCATCGTCATAGAGGGAGTTTGCGTCCGAGCTACCACAATGGTCACACGCTATATGGCGTAGGAAGTTAGAACCCATTCTTTTCCTTTAGCTTGGCTTCGATGGCGCGGGCAAACTTCAAGATGTCGGCTGCCAATCTAGGTTCTTCAGCGGGATGGAACATCCACAAGTTTTTGTAGAGGCTCCAAACCGCCTCATCCGTCAGCCCCCGCCACGGCTTTACGCTTCGCTGGCTTGGCTGTGCTGGCTGTGGGGATGTGTAGAGGGGACGGACATGAAACGCCGCCAATGATCCTGCGAGATCGTGGGTTTTCTGCATGCCTGCCGCTGCTTCTTTTGCCAGATCTTCTGTTGACCGGATACCTGCATGACACACCCCGTTCAATATCTGCCACGCCACAGGCTCCTGCTGCTCTCCTGATGGTGCTAATGTGGCTTCGCCACGGGACTGCTCCCGCTCCGTAGGAGCATGGTTCGCTTCGCTGGCAAGTGCTTCGCGGATGGCTCTTACCACCTCCACGGCCTCAGAATCAGCGTCAAGACCCAGCCCTCTGACTAGCCTGTCCAAGTATCCCAGCGCCAGCTTCAATGCTTCATCCTTAGTAGTCATTCTCTTTCACCTGTCTTTTAAGTTGATCTTCATTGCGATAGATTTCCATCTCAATGTGCCGCCATTGTTCATCGCTCAACACATCATTGATGGTTACCCAGTATTTTGCAAGGCTTGGATCTGGCGTAGGAAGCAAAGCTATGACTTCCATGCCTTCCCAATCAGGTTCTTCACCGTACCAGTCAAACAAGACAGTCACGGCTGTGTTTTCAATGTTCATGTTCAAAGACAACATCGCATCACCTAGTGGAGATTTTAACCAATGTCAAGACACCAATGATAACAGACACAATCATTCTTCGTCACCTTGTTCCTGTTCATCGTCCTTAAAGTTACTTAGAAGTTCGACTTCAAGGTCTTCATTCTTCAATGCTTTGTCTATGTCTGTTAATACTTTAGTATAACCATATCGACGGATAAGGCTACAGACATCAGACAAAACCCAGTAGTAGAACGCTTCCTCTTGGTCATATTCAGCCATTTTAAGCCTCATTGATGAAAGTTAACAAAAGATAGACAAACACCTTCATGTCTACCAAAGTTGGTACGATTCTTGCTATACTATAAAGGTACTTTAGAAGTTCTTAAGTGTCTAAAGTAACTTTATATGTATAACTATAAATAGTATTATATTTATGTTTCTTCTTCTTCATCGTTTCCTTTAAAGTATTTATTATACTCCTGTTCTGTCAGTTCGTCAACTTCTTCGTGAATGTCCATGTCAGCAATAAGGTCTTTTCTGGCCTTCACTGGCAATGGCACATCGTGAGCAATGTCACTCAGACAATCCAGACAAGTGTCCAAGTACTCACCTGTGACAGCGTGTTTGAGGGTTGTCTCATAGTCACTCAGTCGTTTATTACAGCAGCTACAACGAATTTTAGGTTCCTCGCTTTCTTATTTCCAAATTTGACGGTTAACTACACGGCACACTTGTGCACGACTGTAACCGTATTTATTTACAATTTCAATTTGAGTCATCCCGTTTTCGTAGTCCTGTCGCATGTTGTCTACGATTTCTTGGGTGAGCCACTTGTGATTGTGATTTCGTCCCGGTCTAAAACGTCCCTTCTTGATCTTGTCGTCTGAATTTTCTTTAGCTGTCCCAGCGAACAAATGAGCAGGGTTTACACATGAAGGGTTGTCGCATGTATGGCATACCTGCAAAGTCGGCTTTAAAGGCCCTTTAAAGGCCTCGTAGGCGTATCGGTGGGCCTTTACCATCTTCCATTGTTCGTTTACCAGCCTTCGGAAGTGTCCGTAGCCTCCTTGATACTTTGCCGCAGTCCATTCCCAACAATCGTTCAGTTCGTCCTGACCTTTTGAGACTTTTTCCATAAAACGGTCGATTTCTTTACGCATGTTTTCTCCTTTCATAGCGTTACATATATTGTATCGTATGACGCACAAAAATGCAACAACTATTTTAGAGTTTTGACTCTAATTTTTAGGTAGAAACAGCTCAAGAATACCTCGAACAAGTTTTTCAAGCATCTAGCCAGCCTCCGATGATGTACAGAATCACCACAAAAGCCAGTAAACCAGTGATTTTAAGTTGTTCACGCATGGTCATTTCTCCCCGGCGCTCTACGCCTCATTCACCCAAGTTTGATAAATCCTATCTTTCAGGTATTCGATGAATTTATCACTGAACGGCCATAGTTCCAATGTTTTATCACCATATGAAATCTCATTGATAATAACATCTGGGCAATTCTCGTCTGCAAAGGTTATAACTTCACCTTCGATAGTTAATAGAATACCTAAGTAGTCATCTTCAATGGTGTATACAGTTGCTTTCACAGTGGTGCTTCCTTTGTATCAGGATCAGACATAACAGATTCATAGGCTGTCAATGGTTTAGGCTGTGGCTGTGCCTCTAGAGCCTTAGATTCCTCTGTTTGTTCACCATTGACGTACTTAAACGGCCAACCTGACAAGGCATCAGCGCACAGCAGAGCCTCTTGCAGGGTCTTGCCTGCTTGGATGTTTAGATTGATCGTATCAATCCATAGTGGGTGATCTTTCATGGTATCAGTCCTCCTCTACCACGACAGTGCATAAGCATTCATGCAAGTCTACAAATTCGAAAGCGTACTTAATAGCTGTCTTGAATGTCCATGAAGTCCTGTTGCGATAAGACAATAAAGACCGTTTACCGTCTTGATCTGTTATCCATACATTGTATCGCTGTTTCATGGTTACTTTACCTTTCTCAAGACAAACAGATTGAGACAATCACCCTTTAGCCACAGTCCAGTGAGTTCCCCTGTGTTAGGATCTACCTCTGGAACATCAGGCGCATAATTGTTGCACTCTATGAAGTAGGTGCAGAGGCCTCTATCGTGACTGCTGAAGGCCACAATGCCGCTAGTGATGAATTGAACTTGGTACATGATAGAGGATCCTCAAAAGGTTTGATAGACAAACACATTGCCAGAATGTTCACCAACGATGAGGGTGTTTTCTTCCAAGTATTCACGGACAGCATCGACAATCTCATCATCGTCCATGCCTTCAATGTCAATGCTGTAGTTGTTGGCGATAGCTTCGGCGGTGTCTTCGTAATAGTCACAGCACAATGCTACAACGTCCAGCTCGAAGGGTTCGCCGGTGTCTTCGCTGTACTGTTCGAGATAGTCAAACAGACATTCCAGGCCTTTGTATGAGAATTGATCGTTACGGCCATAGGCGCGGAAAGCCTCGCGGAACTGATAGAGGTTGAGTGTTTGAACGATAGCCATGGTGTTTACCTTTAGAGGTTGATTGCCTGAGACAGTCAGGCGGCTGAGTGCGCCAAGTGCGTCACTGCATAGCATTCTAGCACAGACTAAAACGCTACACGGTGTCACCTATGTTACATAGTGGCTTGCAGTTCTTTCAAGGCCTCGCTGTATCCGCTGGCTTTATCAATACGCCGAAGCTCTTTGATCCAGTTTCTGACAGCCTGATTGCCTCGACCATCGTGTCGGTGCTTGAAATGATGGTTGACAACATGGCGCAGATTGACAATCTGACTGTGCATCACACGGACAGTTTCACGAACGTGAATATTAGACATGGTTAAAACTCCAGTTAAATTCCTTTAATATCAGCGAACAGTGTTGAAGCGTGGAAGGTCAAGCCCACGGGCGCATAGTTCATCGTCAATCCAGAATAGCTCACTCTCGATAGCGTCAATCTGGGTATCAGTTAGTGTATTAGCCCCTTCAGCGCGTGCTCTATAGACTTGAATGTATGGCTCCGGGACTTCATTGTCAGAGAGTCCAGCAAAGCGTGGATTGTGTTGTGATTGAATCATGGTTCAGACTCCCAATGCTAGCAGGATGCCGATTAAGGCGAAGAAGCATACAGTCAGAATGATATCTTTCATGATGGTTGGCTTCCTTCAGTGTGTTATTTCATCTTATCAGATGCGCCGATATAAATGGCGAGCTGTTGAAGGTCAAAACGATCCTTGGAACAGTTAGCTCCAAACAGGTATCTGCGAAGCATCATCTTATCGTTACAAGTCGTAACAGGGTGGCGCATAGCGTCGTAAAGTGCTTGTTCACTGTACAAGTCGCCCTGTGCTATAGCGTTGAGTGTGTCGGCAAGTGTCATGGTTTTGATCCTTTATAGATCTGTTGAACATGTCTGCATTGTAGCATGGTTTCTATCTTGTCAATGCTTTTATGGCCTACTTTTACACTTTGTTACATTTATTCTGGTAAACCCTAGTCTTGTAAGATCTTGTAAGGTTTTGTAAGTTGGCTTTATAGGTTGTCTGTATAGGTTATCTGTATAGATTGACTGTATAGATTTACAGTATAGGTTATCGGAATAGGCACCCACATCGCCTCCCACACCTGTAAGTTTCATTTAAGTTTCTTGTAAGTAACTTATAAGTACCTTGCCTGTGGATAACCTGTGGATAACTTTAGAGACATAGACTTGTAAGGATCTTGTAAGACATGGGGGGAGGGGGCTTGTGAGT
>JACCEC011186124.1_pt1 | contig 19786 bp, 21 predicted proteins | sample 7450121 | NCBI WGS metagenome assembly JACCEC01 (sample SAMN15323455, study PRJNA562643) | freshwater metagenome | isolation source: river surface water | place: USA:Blue River Watershed | collected 2017-08-18 | reverse complement strand
AGCCTTAAGCGAGTAGGCAAACACACTTGCGAGGTGTTAACGGTAAAATCGAGTGCTGTTTAATGCCGAAGGCATTAGTTAGCAAGGGAGATTTTAGCCGCCCTCCAATAGTTATAATTTATTATTGTTTTATTTGAAAATATTTTTCTTTTTCCCGTAAACGGCTTTTTCTTTTTCTCAAAAAGAAAAAGGGGTTTATTGATGAAGTTAAAGAATTATGTTAAACGTAAAGTCTAATTTTAAAAAACTGATTAAAAAATAATTATAATTTTTTTGTTTTATTTATTTAAAAATATTTATTTTTTAAATAATGAAAGATTTATATAATTTTGAACATCGTTGGAAGTTAAGAAGTTGGATCGATATTGATAAGTTAGATTGGAGATATATAACTTCAAACCCAAATGCAATGTATTTGTTAGAAGAGAATCCTAATAAAATTGATTTGTTTAATTTATCACTAAATCCATCAAAAGAAGCCATTCATCTTTTAGAAGAGAATCCCGATAAAATTAATTGGATTTGGTTATCAAAAAATCCAAATGCTATTCATATTTTAGAAAAAAATTATGAAAAGATTGATTGGAAAATGTTATCTTCAAATCCATCAGCAATTCATCTTTTAGAACAAAATCCACATAAGATTTACTGGCCTTATTTATCTAAAAATCCATCAGCAATTCAACTTTTAGAACAAAATCCAGATAAGATTAATTGGTCTTATTTATCTTCAAATCCATCAGCAATGCATCTTTTAGAAAAAAATTATGAAAAGATTGATTGGAAAATGTTATCTTTAAATCCATCAGCTATTCATCTTTTAGAAGCAAATATAGATAAAATTGATTGGTATTATTTATCTTCAAATCCATCAGCGATTCATATATTAGAAAAAAATCAAGATAAGATTGATTGGAAAATGTTATCAAACAACAAATCTGATATTCTTTTTTTAGAAAAAAATCAAGATAAAATTAATTGGAAAGAATTATCAAAAAATCTATCAGTAATGCATTTATTAGAGAAAAATCCCGATAAAATTTATAGGAATTATTTTTCTGGAAATCCAGCTATCTTCGAACTTGATTATGACTTCTTTTATCAAAGAATTGATATTATTCGAAAAGAATTAATTGAAAAAACATGGCATCCTAACCGTTTTAGAAATTGGTGTTTAGATATTGATGAATTTAAAGAATTAAATTAAATTTAATATTTACGTAAATAAGATTTTATAAAAAATGAATAATATTATAATTTATTATTTTAAAATAATTAAAAAAAAATAAAAATATTTAGATATATATTTGCTTATATTGTATCTAATTTATTTATTTTTAATACATAAAAATGCAAAAAAGTGAATCAGCATCTAATTCAATAAAATTAAAAAAAGATTTAATGAATTTTGAACATCGATGGAAATTAAGAGATTGGATTGATGTTACCAAATTAAATTGGGGTAATTTATCATATAATCAATTAGCGATTCATTTATTGGAACAAAATTTTGATAAAATTAGCTGGATTTGTTTATCATATAATCCATCAGCAATTCATATTTTAGAAGCAAATCCTGACAAAATTTACTGGAATGGATTATCTTTAAATCCATCAGCTATTCATCTTTTGGAGGCAAATCTTGACAAGATAGATTGGTCAGGTCTATCCCAAAATCCATCAGCGATTCACCTTTTAGAAAAAAATCCTGATAAGATTAACTGGTCTTATTTATCTTTAAATCCATCAGCTATGCATATTTTAGAAGCGAATCCCGATAAAATTTATTGGGATACTTTATCATTAAATCCATCGGCAATTCATCTTTTAGAAGCAAATCCTGATAAGATTGATTGGAGATTTTTATCTACTAATCCATCAGCAATTAATCTTTTAGAAAAAAATCAAGATTTTATAGATTGGCATTTATTATCAGAAAATCCTGCAGCTTTTCATCTTTTAAAAGAAAATCCTGACAAAATTAATTGGGAATGGTTATCTTTGAATAAATTTGATATTTCTATACTTTATAGAGATACCTCCATCGATGATGTTATTAATCTTTTAAAAGAAAATCAAGATAAAATAAAATGGAGTTATTTATCAAAAAATTCAGTTATTTTTGAACTTGATTATGACTTCTTTTATCAAAGAATGGATATTATCAGAAAAGAATTAATTGAAAAAACGTGGCATCCTAAACGTTTTAGAAAATGGTGTTTAGATATTGATGAATTTAAAGAATTTTGTTAATTTATTATTAACGTAAATATATTTTTATAAAAAATGAATAATATTATAATTTATTATTCTAAAAATTATACAACAACCAAATTATTATTATATGTTGTATCTATAAATATTTATATATATTTGTGTATATTGTATAAAAATGCAAAAAAGTGAATCAGCATCTAATTCAATAAAATTAAAAAAAGATTTAATGAATTTTGAACATCGATGGAAATTAAGAGATTGGATTGATGTAAGCAAAATATATTGTGATAATTTATCATATAATACATTTGCTATTTATTTGTTAGAACAAAATCCCGATAAAATTAATTGGAAAATATTATCTTTAAATCCTTCAGCAATTCATTTATTAGAAAAAAATCAAGATAAAATAGATTGGAATTTTTTATCATTTAATCAAGGAGCTATTAAATTATTGGAAAAAAATATAGATAAAATTAATTGGCTTAATCTTTCAGGTAATTCTTCAGCTATCCATCTTTTAGAAAAGAATCAGGATAAAATTGATTGGCATTTATTATCAAAAAATCCATCAGCAATTCATTTGTTAGAAAAAAACATAGATAAAATTGATTGGGATTTTTTATCAATGAATTCAGAAGCAATTCATTTATTAAAAGAAAATATAAATAAAATCGATTGGTGGTCATTATGTCAAAATAAAAATCTAAATGCTATGCATTTGTTAGAAGAAAATCCTGATAAAATTTATTGGTGTTATTTGCTTAAAAATCCTTCAGCTATGTATATTTTGGAAAAAAATATTGATAAAATAGAAATAAATTCATTATGTTGGAATCCAAATGCTATTCATTTGATAGAAAAATATATTGATACATGTAAAGCTGGTAATGATACACAATATTCTATAGAAATAAACAAAATTAATTGGACTATGTTATCTAATAATCCAAATGCTATTCATATATTAAAAAATAATAAAGATAAAATTGACTGGGATTATTTATCTAGAAATCCTTCTATTTTTGAATTAGATTTTGATTTTTTTCATCAAAGAATGAATATTATTAGAAAAGAATTAATGGAAAAAATGTGGCATCCTAATAGGTTTAGAGAATGGTGTTTAGATATTGATGAGTTAAAAGAATTATGTTAATTAAATAATAACGTAAGTACTGAGAGCTTTAGCGCCGCATCGAAGATGTTTTGGGGTCCTCAAGGACCCTCTTGCGACCTAGAGAACTTACAAACGTAAGTTCTGTAAAAGATATTTTATAAAAAACATGAAAAATATCTATTAAAAAACTAAAAAATAATAAATTTATTAAGATATGCAACCGGTTGAAGTTGAAGACAATGTTGTAACTAAAGATTTGCTCAATTTTGAGCATCGATGGAAATTAAGAGACTGGATTGATGAGTCCAAATTGGAACCAAAGGCATTGTCTTTTAATCCGAATAGTATTTATTTTTGGGAGAAACATTTTGACCAAATAGATGCCTGTTTTTATAGCAATCCATCTGGATATCATTTAATCAATAGACTTGTTAAAATTAATAGTATTGATAGACCACATTATTTTTTGTCTGGCAATCCTTCTGCTATTCATATTCTAGAAAGAAATCAACATTTGATTGATTGGTCTGTTTTGTCAGGAAATCCAGCAGCTATTCATTTACTAGAACAAAACCAAGATAAGATTCATTGGAGGTCTCTTTCAGGAAATCCAATGGCTATACATCTTCTAGAAGCAAACCCTGATAAAATTGATTGGGAATTGTTATCGAAAAATTCAAATCCGAAGGCTATTCAATGGCTAGAAGAGAATCCAGATAAGATTTGTGGGTTTTGGTTATCACAAAACCAAAACCCAGCTGCTATTCATTTGATTCAACAAAATCTTGATAAAATTGATTGGTTTTATTTAAGTAGGAACCCATTAGTAATGCATTTTTTGGAAGGTAATCTTGATAAAATTGATTGGTATCAGTTTTGTGAACAAGAGTGGGCTTTCCCATTCTTGGAAAGAAACCAACATTTGATTAAGTGGTGTAGGTTGTCTTGTAATCCTGCTGCCATGCATCTTTTTGAACAAAACCAGGATAAAATTTTTCATTGGCATAATTTGTCTAGAAACCCTGCTATTTTTGAACTTGATTATGACTTTTTTCATAGAAGGATGATGATTATCAACGAAGAACTTATGATGAAAACATGGCATCCTAATCGAATTAATGAATGGTGCCTAGATATTGAGGAAGTTAAAGAACTTATTTAAACCAAATTTTATAAAAATTTATAAATATAGATACTTAAAAAAATATTATTATTATTATAAATGAATAATTTTCAAATATTTATTTTTTTAATAAAAACTATCATTGTCTTTTTAATTTTAAAAATATTAAAAATATTAATAATAATGTTTAATTATTTAAACACATCAAGACCTATTATTCCTATAAAACAAAAAGATTTATATAATTTTGAACATCGATGGAAATTAAGAGATTGGATTGACATTGATAAGTTAAATTGGGTAACATTATCAGGAAATCCAAATGCAATGTATTTGTTAGAAGAGAATCCTGATAAAATTGATTGGAAATGGTTATCTTTAAATTCATCTGCCATTCATCTTTTAGAAAAAAATCCTGAAAAAATTAATTGGATATTATTATCTTCTAATAAAACTGCTATTCCGCTACTTCATAGCCAGACCACTTTTAAGCCGGACATGCATCTTTTAGAAAAAAATAAAGATAAAATTGAATGGAAAAATTTATCAATGAATCCATTTGCAATTCATTTTTTAGAAAAAAATATGAATTTAATTCATTGGGGATTTTTATCTTGTAATCCTTCTGCAATTCATCTTTTAGAAAAAAATATTGATAAAATAAATTGGTATAGTTTATCTTCTAATACAGCTGCTATGCATCTTTTAGAAAAAAATAAAGATAAAATTGATTGGACTTGTATGTGTAGAAACCCTGCTATTTTTGAACTTGATTATGAATTCTTTTTTAATAGAATGAATATTATCAGAAAAGAATTAATTGAAAAAACATGGCATCCTAATCGTTTTAAAGAGTGGTGTTTGGATATTGATGAAGTTAAAGAATTATGTTAATATTTTGAGTTTTACGGATATTAACGTAAGTTCTGTAAACTAAAATTTATAAAAAAATGAATAAATTATTATACTTAAAAAAAACTTATTATAAATTAATATAAAATGAATCCATCTAATCATTTATTATATATTGAAAATGGTGTAAAATTAAGAAGTTGGATTGATGAAAATTATTTAAATTGGACTGAATTATCCACAAATCCATTAGCTATTCGATTATTAGAAAAGAATCCTGATAAAATTGATTGGGCTGCTTTATCTTCAAATCCATCTGCAATGCATTTATTAGAAAAAAATATTGAATTAATTAATTGGAATTTATTATGTATAAATCCATCTGCTGTTCGTCTATTGACTCAATATCCTGAAAAAATTAATTGGATTTTATTATCACAAAATGAATCTATTATGAAAATATTAAAAGAATTGAAAATTTATGAAAACAATTTATTGGATTTTTATTTAAATCAAAAATTAGAAATAGGTTTATTATGTTTAAATCCATCAGCTATAGAATTATTAGAAAAAACCAATAAAAAACTTAATTGGACACATCTATCTTCTAATCCATCTGCAATTCATTTATTAGAACAAAATCCTGAAAAAATAAGTTGGATTTGTTTATCGGCTAATCCATCTGCAATGCATTTATTAGAAAAAAATACTAATAAAATATGTTGGATTAAATTATCTTTAAATCCATCTGCTATTCATTTATTGGAAAAAAATCAAAATAGAATTGAATGGGAAAATTTATCATTAAATGAATCTGCTATGCATTTATTAGAAAAAAATAAAAGTAATATTGATTGGAGATTAATATCTAGAAATCCTGCTATTTTTGAATTAGATTATGATTTTTTACATCAAAGAATGAATATTATTCGAAAAGAATTAATGGAGAAAACTTGGCATCCTGATAGATTTAGAAAATGGTGTTTAGATATTGATGAAGTTAAAGAATTATTTTAATAATAACATTTTTTTAAAAAAGGTTCAAAATAAAATTAAATTTTATTTATAATTATAATAAAAATAGATGGAGAAATATATTGAAAAAGATTTGTATAATTTTGAACACAGATGGAAATTAAAAGATTGGATTAAAGACACCACATCCCATTCAAAGGAGGTATGCAAAATTTATTATGAATGGATAGGATCTAATTGTCGTGCATATTATTTAATAGAATGTAATCCGAATCGTTCTGAATGGAAATATTTATCTCAACAAGCCGATGCTTTATATTTATTAGAAAAAAATCCAGATAAAATTAGCTGGTGCTCTTTCAAAAATTATAATTCTAGTTATCAAATGTTAAAAAGAAATCCTCAACATTTGGAAAAAAATAAAAAAATATACAGTTTTGAATCTGCTATGGATTTTATATATGATAAATTAAAAAATAATATTGAAGATGTTGATTGGAGAGAATTATCAATAAATCCTCGTGCTATTCATATTTTAAAAGAAAATAAAGGGAATATAAATTGGTCTTATTTAGCTATGAATTCTAATCCCGAGACATATGATTTTATAAAAAAAGAAATTGAAAATATTTTCAATAATCCAAATGACCAAAAATATAGAATGTTTTGGTATTGTTTAGTTGGTAATCAACGAAATCCCAAAGTAAAAAATATTTTTATAGAATATATGGATAGAATTGAAAAAATTAATGATCCTTGTATAAAAAGATTATCAGAAAGAAGAGATGTTGAACTACTACCTTATTTTGAAAAAAAAATTAATGAATTAAATTTAGAAGAACTACCTGATGAACCAGAACTTGAAAAATTATGTAAAATATCTTTACGATTATTAAGCAGTAATCCTATAGCAGTTGATTTATTGTTAAAATATGAAAAAATAATTAATTGGCACCATTTTTCACTTAATCCTAATCCTAAAGCTATCGCTTATTTAAAAGGAAATAGAGGTAAAATTAAATGGGATTTTATGTGTGAAAACAGAAGTGACGAAGGAATGGAATTAATAAAAGAAAAAGTATTAAATAATGATTTAAAAGGTATATCTTTTAGAGCTTTAAGTTCAAACCCATTTATATTTGAATTAGATTATGAATTCTTTTTTAATAGAATGAATATTATTAGAAAAGAATTAATGGAAAAAACATGGCATCCTAATCGTTTTAAAGATTGGTGTTTAGATATTGATGAATTTAAAGAATTATGTTAATATTTAATATAATTAATTATTATAAATATATATTTTTTTTATATTGGGCCGAGTCCGAAGAGCCCGAAGCATCTTTAAGATGCGAGTGGTTGAGGATTGGTCGTTGGGAGCTTGCGAGTAGACCAACTTTAGCGAGGTGTTAACGGTAAAATCGAGTGCTGTTTAATGCCGAAGGCATTAGTTAGCAAGGGAGATTTTAGCCGCCCTACAATAGTTATAATTTAAAAATAATATTATTTTAACATAATATTTTTAACATTTATAATAAATGAATTTAAAAAAAGTTTAATAAATAATAATATCAAAAATGATGTTTAAAAGAAATTTAACTATTTTTAAAAATACTTTTATGAATAAACGTTTTTATTCAAATAAAAATAAATATGACGACTTACGCTGCAACTCTGTATTCCCAAAGGAAAGCAACAGAGTTGATTATTATGTATTTAATGTAAATACAAATAAATACGAAAGAAATATGAATTATGAATTAAATTATCTTTCTTCTTTAGAATGCTTTATTTATTATCCTTTTTCATATACTAAAACATTTTTTAATATTCTTTTTTCTAAAAAATAATTAATTTATATATTTGTATATGTTAAAAATGATGCAAAACTCATCCATATTAATAATGCTATCATTAAATACCAATATTTAACTTTCATTTTCATCAATTTATATACTATATAAAAATACACTAATGTTATTATTATTATATATATAAATGATTCTCTTGGTAAACAATAACTTCTAAATATTACATTCCATAAATTTAATGCTATAAATGATATTATCATAAAAATTGAAAATGATGATTTAATTGAATATTTTTGTAAATATTGATAATATACAAAACCGATTATCAAATATAATGTTGTCCATGCTATTGAAAATACATACGGAGGTGGTGTATATTTATTATCTTTTTGTGAACCACAATCTTTTAGTTGTTCTGACTTTACAAATAAATTCATTCCAAAACCTATTAATAATGGCAAAATGATTATTAATAATTTATAATCCATTTATTCTTATTCTATTATTATAAAAAATAAAAATTTTTATAATTAAAAAAAAAAAAGGAACTTAAAGAAAGTCCAAAATTATAATATGAAGACTTCAACACAGCAATTATTTCGAACTAGACTTTTAATCTACAATTCCAACTGAAGTCCGTCAAATCATAATAATATTGATTACTATGATTTATTTTTTTTATTTAATTGATTTAATAATATTAAATAATTAATGATTTATGAATTATGAATCCGATTATGCATGTATCTCCTTGCAAACTTGGAAAAAAGTCGGTTTTTTACACCAGGGCCCGTATCAGGGATAGAACGTTTAGGTCGTTCAACCGATTTACTTCTGGATGTTCATCAAACACCAAACTTATTAAAAATAAATTTTTAATAAATCAGCTGCAGAGTTAAAAATTTACTATCATTTTGAAAGGAGATAGTACAAGAATAGCAACCACTACTATTCAAGCGAACAACCTTTAATGAAAAGAATTTAAAATAAGGTTTTCTAACTTATTTTTTAGTTCAAATATTTCTATGTATGAACTTTGAAGGTTTTTTGCAGTAGTTAAAGTTAATTTAGGAACATAACATTCATTAAATAAATAAGGTATACAATTATTCGTAAAATAATCAATACTTTCTTTATTTAATTCTGAAGGTGCATAAAAATCTAATTCTGAAGATTCATCAAATATTTGTCCATTAGAAAATAATTGACAATTATCTGGTTCAGATAAAAAAATACCACCTCGACTATCTTGTTCCATGAATAATTGCTGCTCTAAAAAATAACTTAGATTATTCATTTGAATAACACCTTTTAATACTTTTCTTAATAACTTTTTTGATTTTTTATTAACAAATTCACATTTTACATAATACTTTAAAATAGCTATTAAAGATGCTAAATTATGTACTAAATTTTTATTAGTATAATTAGTAAGTTTAATAAATTTACCTCTATTTACATTTTTTGGTAAAAATGAACACAAAATACCAAACCAATCCTCAAACGGATTTCCTCTTAAAACACTTTCCATTTTTTTTTATTAAAATTTTATTATAGAATATAAAATTTTAAACAAAAAAATATTATGAGAAAAAAAGCTGTCAATATTTTTTTATTAACTTTTATACATGTTAAACGATTATCACTATGTTCAAAAAAGAAGCTCTAGGAACTTCAGATGATAATCTATCTTCTTTGTTTTTATTTTATAATATATTTACGTTTATATTTTTTTATATTAAATCATTAACTTCATCAATAGATAAACACCACTCTATTAATCTATCTGGATGCCATGTTTTTTCTATTAAATCATCTCTATATGATTTAATTTGTTTTTCATTTTTATCCATTATCTCTTTTTCAGATAAAATATTTGTTTTTATCATTCTTTTTTTAATACCTTGTTCTAGAACAAGATTTTCCAGTTTTATTTTATTTAAAACTATTATTTTTGCATGTGGTACCATTTGTACCATCTCATTATTTATCACAGATGTGTACATCATCAATGAACGACTTAATATCATTTTAAATATACCATTATTTTTTTTATTTATTATTCTTGGTAAAATTACTATCTTTTTTTCATTAAATAAATTTAAATAATTCTCCCATATAACATGATTTTCATGAAAATTATCTTCGTCATTCATATTATTTTCAGGTTCGTCATTTTCAATTTCTCCAAATAAATCGGGTGTCATTCCTATTAATCTATCAACTCTTTCAAATTCTTCTAATTCTTCTTCGCTCAATACTAAACAATCATCTTTATACTCTTTTTTCATACTTTCTAAAAAATAATCATTAATTAATTGATTATTTTCATTAAAATAAATATTCAAAAATCGATGATTATTATCCTTTTCTTCTATATAATCATTTATTGTTTTTAAATCATTATCATTAAAATATTGTTTACAATTTTCCGTCATTTTTAATGATTTTTTTATTTATAATTTTCTTATTAGGTTTTAAATTTAAATATTATTCATTTTTTTATACTAATTCATCATTATTTGGTATTTTTATATAATTAAATCTTTTATATCTTTTATACGTCATATACATTATCGATATAAATGATAATATTAATATTAATAAAACATAAAATATATTTATCATATTATTTTTGATAATCCTTGTTTTAATCATTAATCATTAATCTATTATAAATTTATTCATTTTTTTATAATTTAATTCTTATTTACGTTAAAAATTAAACTAAAAATAAATTCTATAAAATTTATCATTAAACTCTATTTTTTCAACATCTGGGAATTTTAATCTCAATAATTCCTCAAAATCTATACCTTTCTTTCCATATTGATATATATTGTGTTCTTTTGGTATAATACATCTTAATAACCATGGTAAACTTTTTGATGGAAATCCTGAGTTTAAAAATAAATCTTCTCCAAATAAATAACTATCAGGATATAAATTCAATAAATATTCTACGTATTTTACATAATTCTTACTAAAATATTCTTTCCTTTTTTTATATTCTGTATAAAATCCACCTTCATTAAATGGTATATACCCATACTTTTCTTGCATATCTTTTTTTATTTTATTTACTTCTGTTTCATAATCCATATAAATAGTATCTAATAAAATAGGATAACCAAATTTTACTTCTCCTACTAAATTATTTTTTAATTCTAATTCTAAATACTTATCAATTAACTCAAAATAATCCGATGTTATTTTATAAATATCTATATTTTCTAAATGTTCCTCAAAATATTTTAATGCTTCTTCTTTTTTCTCATTTTTTATATCTTTTATTTTATAAACTTTTCCAATTATTAATTCTTTATTTTCCATTTTTATTCTTTTTATTATAAATTATTTTTGATTTATTTTTTTAAGTTAAAAATAAACTATTAATTAAAAAAATTTGAATAAATTATCATCTAAATTTATTTTTTTATATAATGTTCTAAATTCATATTGTTTTTTAATATGCCAAATTATCAATACGTAGATTCACCGAATGGTGATGAAAGTGTTATTACTTTTATTGATGGTATTACTGTAAAACACGTAAAACTTCCTTCATTTGACATTAGTCAATTTGTTTCGGATTTTTGCGATTCTTACAATAAAGACGATAACCTTATAGGATGTCTTAAAGATGTTCTTAAAGAAGAACTTCAATTTGATACTTCTTTCAGATATCCTACATTTAGAATAATAGGTGAAGAGACACCTGAACGCAGTACAACTTTATTTAATCAGATACTATACTATGTTTTAGTTAAATTAAAGACAAAATATCCTATTAATATTATTAACTTTTGCCAAGAGAAACATATTATTAAGTTCATTGAAACTAAATGTGGAACTAAAATCTCTGGTAGATGTTTGAACATGATTAGAGGTTTGAAAAATAATATTGAAACAATGGATAGATTTAATAGAAAGTACAATATTCGTTCTAGTGACGGTATTAATGATATTTATCATGTTATTTTTAGCCATTTCCAAAATTTATTATGGTTAAAACAATTTAATATTAGACCATCCGATAGAGAGTTATTTGTTAAACCTCTTTTTAGAATTGTTAATGGTCGAACTATGATGAAAAATCAAGATTATATTTTTAGACACCTTGAAAACTTCTTTAACCTCTTTTTTTATATTCATCCTAGAGATTTTATTCATAAAGTTGATGGTGAAGAAGAAGTTCAAGAAGATGTTACTAGTGAAATGCAAGCTGCTTTGGCTCTCATTCAACTTCGTAATTCTAGATAAAAATTATTAATAAAAATTATAAATTTAATTAAAACGTAAAAAATATTAAAAAAATTGAAATATTTTTTTTAAATTGAATTTTTTTTTACTATTAAAATAAATTTAACAGGAAAGACTATTTGTTAATTAACATCTAATCTAAAGTTACAATAAAATAAAATGCAGAATTTCCAACCAGATGAGGACTTTTCCATTTTTGATGATATTAAGACGTATGGAGAGAAAAAGGTCAAGTACCGTCTCAAGAATAGAACCAAGGGTCGTCGTGATAAGTTTCATGTGAAAAGCATGATTCCTCTTCACAAGAGAGAGCGTTCATTGGTTCATTCTCAGATCAATAAGTGGAGGAATAATGGTATTAATATCGATGATGAGTATATGATGCCTACAAATTATTCAGCTGGATGGAATTGGTCTGATTGTGGTGCTTACAAGTCCCGCATTTACGGCAATATGTAAAACAATCAATATTATAAATTATTAATTATAAAAAAAATTGAATTATTTTAAAATTTAAAAAAATATATATTATATATATAAATACTATAATGGGAACAAAAGGATTTTTCGGTTTTTTTTACAAAGGTAAATATTATCTTGTTCATAATCGTTGCGATTCACAACCTGACAGATTAGGAAATGATATTTTACAAGAAATTAAATTTATGGTTAAAAATAAATTATTTAATGAATGGAAAAATTTATTAGAAAATATTGTAGTTATTGAAAATGATGAGGATTTTGATAATAAACTTACAATTGAAGACCACAATAAAATATTGAATTTTTTTTATATTGTTATTTCTAAATGGAATAATACTTTATTCAGAATTGTTAATAATCAATTAACATTAAATAGTATGGATGCAATTTATGGTTTTATGAATAGCGAAATTACTAATAAACTTCAAAAAATGCTTAAATCTGGATATATTATTATTATGGATAAACATTATTCTGAATATCAATATGATGCTTCATATGGTTATTATCTAGATTTTGATAATGTTAAATTCGTTTTTGTTGATTTAACAAAAAATAATCAATACCATTTTAATATCCATAATTTACCAAAATCTTTTGATATGTTTGAAGAATTATTTTAATTTGTTAAAATAATAATTGAAAGAAGTGGATAAAAAATAAATTAATTTATGGCCATCTAGTATATATCATTAATTCTTTTGATTCTCTATTATAAGTCACATCACAATCTTCACTCGATGTTTTAACTATTTTAAATTTTACATCTCTTTCATTTAACTCTTCCATGTACTTTTCATATTGTAAACATTTTTTAATTGTTATATTATTATAATCATTTATTTTACTTTTATCTATTTTATTTATAATATATTTTCTTTCTCCTGCATCTATTGAATCATTTAATGTCTTATTCAATAAATTCATCATATATTCACAATCATTTTTTAACTTCTGGTCTTCATTCAATTTGTATTCTAATCTAGCTTTTTCTAGTTCCTCTTTTGAAGGCATTGTTATCGTTGTTTGTAAAGGAATTAATGCTAATTCTTTACTTCTTCCAAATATTTTATTTAATGTTTGCATCATTTTATTTATTAATTATATATTATCTATTTTATATAATATTATTATATATTTTTTTAAGTACTATTTAGTTAATTTTTACGTTTAATTCATATATTGTATTTAAAAAAAAATGAATAATATATTATATAATATTTAATTTTATTAAATTATAATAAAATATATTAAAATATAAAAAAAATAAAAATGGAAATTCAACAAGAATATACTAATTATTTTAGAAGTGATATTACTCTTGGTGATATTATCACCGATAATTCAACTAATGAACAATATCGCATTTTAGATATTCACAATTATCTTTTTAAACTTTATTTTAACGATAATAACATGATTATTCGAATTGAAAATATTACTGAAAATACTAATATTGATGATATCATCTTTGGATTAATTAGACAATATGGAGCACCTAAATACAATCTAGCTTCTCATCAACTTATCACTTCAAAAAGTACTAAGTTTTTTGATACTTCTTGTATTGGATGGTTCGCTATTAATGAATCTGATGAAAATTATATTCGAATTGGTGATAATTATTTATCAACTATTTGTCAATTATCATCTGACCATCAACATGTTAAAATATATATCACTTTATTTAAAAATTTTGAAGTAAAATACTATTTTTTAAATAGTCATAACCAAGAATTAATTAATGGTATTCAATTACCCGATATCATTGATGAAGATGAAGTATTCAATAATATTGATTTTTCTAATGAATTTATCTTCAAAAGAATTATTAATAATTAAATTTACGTTAAATTATAAATAAAAATTGATTTTTTTAAATACCAATATTATTTTACATTAAAATATATAAAATAATATAGTTAAAAATGCAAACTACTGGACCTCAACTCAAGGTTTTTAGTCCTATACCTACTAAAGGTACTAATTTTCAGATTGATATTTACAAAGTTGTTATGATTTTAAAACAGAATTTTGGTGATAATTTTAGATTCTCTTCTAATGGTGATGAAAATATCTACATCGAAAATATTAAAACTGGTTCTAAAAATACCTCTTTTCTATATAAAAGTGAGACAAATTTTGCCACTACACCATGGACTTTAGCTAAAACTCTTGTTTTTAAACAATATTATGCTATGAATGCTCATTCAGAAGAGTCTATTTACGATCCAACTGAATCAGATATTATCAGGTTTGCTCAACGTTGTCTAAAGATTAATTAGATAATAAATTATTTATAAAAAATTATAACGTAAAAAGATATTATAAAAAAATGAAATATATTATAATTTAATGTTATTTTGTAAAATATTGTACTAAATATTTTTTAACTTAAAAATCAAAATGAACAACGAAAACAATACATTTGAAGAGTTATGCGAAGAATGGTATGAAGATTTAATTAATTTTGACCCTAATAATACCAAACTAAGCAATGAATGCATATTTGATGAAAAATATAGTGATATTTTTGAACTTAAATATCAAAATAAAGTTAGAGATTTTTTTGAAAAAGAAAAATATACTACTCCATTAATGATTGCTATTAGAACTAAAAATAATGAATTAATTGAAGATTTTACCGGTTTAAATAGATTTTTCAATTTAGAATTTACTAATATGTACGGAAATACACTTTTAATGATGTTAAATTTAAATGAACATTATTCTTTAATTTTAACTTTATTATTAAATCATTTTGATAATCTTAATTTTAAACAAATTAATCAAGATAATAAAACTTTTTTAAACTTATTATTCGATGTTAAATACAAATTTAAAAATAGATTCGAAAAATCCACTTTATCTAATAAAATTTGTGTGATTTTTGACGTCTTACTGACCAATCTTTCTGCTCCTTTGGGAGCCAAGAAAGATGATGTTTTATTTAATAATATTAATTTAAATAATATTAATGATTTAAATTTATACAATCAAGATAATGACGGAAATACTTTCCTCAATCTTATGTGTAAAAATAATTATTTATTAGAAGATAACCTTTTTAAATTTATTGAAAAATTTAATCTTTTTGATTTATTTTCTATACCTAATTACGAAGGAATCACTCCTATTATGTATATTTTAAAAAATAATTCTAGATTAAATGATAATTTATATAAAGTCATTCAAAATGTTGATATTAAACATTTAAATATTAATCATATTGATAATAATGGAAATAACATTTTGTATTATTTAAATAATGATATTTTTAATTTGAATAAAAATTTATATATCAATAACGACTTTTTAAAAGATAATTTTTTATCTAATATTAACTTTAATGTTATTAATAAAAATAATGATTCTATGGTAAGTATTATCTTTAAAAATAAAAAAATTGGTAGTGATTTTAAACTATTCATTTTAAATAATATTGATTTATCCTATCTTAATCATTTTGATAATTTTAATAATTCAGTTCTTCTGGATATATTTAGGAATTTTAATATAAATTATCATAATAATCTTTCTAATAATATTTTTAATAAATTAATTAATTATGAAAATAACCATATTAAACTTAAAAATAAAGATGGCATGAATATTATTTATCCTGCTATATTTTCTAGTTGTGACGATAATCAATGTGTTCTATTATTAGAAAAATTAAATTTCGATTTAGATTTCAATAAGAAAGTTAATTTAAAAATGGATTATTTTGGTGATAATTTAACACATAATGAAAGTTTATTTATACACTTTTGTAAAAATACTATTCGTCATAAAAATAATACTTTAGATTTAATACTAAATAATTGTAAAATTAATTACAAAGAATTATCTTATGAAGGTTTACCTGGATTATTTTATTTAATTAATAATAAAACTTATCCTAATTTGTTTAAATATGTTTGTGATAGTCTATTTGAAAATAAAGATTATCAATATATATTAGATATTTATAGAAATAATATTAGTATTTTTAATTTTAATTATATTATTCATAATAATAATATTGTATTAAATAATTTTAATATTATTATCAACCACTTAGTTAATAATAAGATTAAAATTCCTAAAGATATTTATTCTATCAAAGTTAAAAATGATAAAAATTTTGATATTAATTTATTAGTTTATCTTATTAATAAAAATTTACATAATGCTGCTCTTTATTTATTAAATAATCATTCTTTTGATTTAGATATAATTGAAGAACGCAATATTTTATTAAAATTTATTTGTGATAATTTTGATTTTTGTTTAGTCGGAGAAGCCAGACAATTTTTTGGTTTTAATAATCAAAATATTAAAAATAATAAATTAGAAGCACCTTTTAAAGTATTTAAAACATCACCTATTATTGAAGTTTTAACTAATATGAAGTTATATAATATGAATAATAAAAAAGCTGACCAAGATACTATTATGATTCTTAATAATATTGTAAAATATTTACAAAAATATAATTTAGAATATCTTCGCGAACAACTTGTTTTATTCAAAAATCAATTTGTCGATTTAAATAATTGTCACGACTATATGTATAGTTTTGAATTAAATCAAAAATTTAAAAAATATAATATTATTGGTTTTCATAAAGGATATTCTATTTTATTAAATTCTTATCACAAAATGATTATTAAAAAAATATCTAATGATTTACATTATTTAAATTTACCTGATGAATTAATTAGAAATGATATTTTTTATTATATTCATTATATTAATAATGATAATATTGATATTAATTCTATTTTACAAGAATTTAATATTTCTTAAAAAAGGGAAAACTCTTTGTTTTCCCTTTTAATCCCATTCAGCTTTTTTTCTTTTTCCTGTTAGCAAAGGAGATTTTAGTCACCTTACATGATTACTTTATAATAAATACTTTATAATAAATACTTTATAATGATTTGAATAATAAAAAAATATTTTATATTATTTTTCTTTTTCCCGTAAACGGCTTTTTCTTTTTCCTAAAAAGAAAAAGGGGTTTTTTTATAATTTTTTGTGATAATAATTTAAAAAAATAATATTTAATTATCTTCCTTTTCATCATCACACTCAGACTTTACTTCTACTTCAGATTCATCTTCAACACTCAAATCGACTGGTTTAATATTTCTTTCACCATTCTCTCTTCCGCGTCTCTTACTTTCTCTCCATTTCTCATAAATATCATTGTATCTCTGTTCAGATTGTTCATATTTTTCTTTCATCACTTGACACTCATACTGAAGTCTACTTCTCTGTAAATCCATCTCTCGAATCATCACCAGATAATTTGCTTCAGTATCTTTAAGTGCCTTCGTTCTCTTTACTAATTCGACTGAGGTTGCATTCTTATACAATGTTCTATATTTCTCAATATCAATTATTAACTCTTTAATATGATTCTCTCTTTCAATTAGTTTTCCTGAATATTTATTTTCAATATTAGATAATTCCGATTTTACCGAACTTAATTCTGTATTAATTAGAATCATATCCTCTTCTTGCTGTTTTGACTTCTTATTCAACTTCTTATTCTCATTCTGTTGAGCTTTTAATTCACCCTCCTTCTGTGTCATATTCGTTCTAAGTCTATTCAGTTCCTTATTGATTTCTGTCATCCTCTCTGAGACTTCATTTTCTACTTGTTTAGATACCTGTTGAGGAATCGATGATTTCATTTTATTCATCTCTCTATCCTGATTCGATAATCTACTCTGTAAAGATTGAATCATACTCTCCTTATCTTCATTCGAAGTTCTTAAAGCCGTATTTTGAGTTTTAACCTTTTCATAATTCTTCATTTTAAGTTGAATCTCTTCATTCTCCTTCTGAATCCTAATTAAAGTTTCCTCTAATTCTGTTATCCTCTCATTCTTCTTATTAATCTCTAATGAATTAGATTGAATCTCTTCACTCTTATTCTTTAATTCTAAAACATACCTCTCTATCTCTTCTGTTAATCTTTTATTATCAACACTCTTCGATTCAATTGTTTGTTCTAGATAATTAATCTTCGTCTTTAACTTCTCAATCTCCTCATTTTTTACTGGTTTAGAAGTCTTGTTTAGTCTTTCAACTAAATTATCCTTCTTCTCATTCTCCATCTTCAAATTTACAATCTCATTCTTCAATTCTACTATATATTGCGACATCTCTACATTCTTCTTCTGAATCTTTGATGCATAACCTTGAGACATTTGATGCCCTTTAGTATTATTTAAAGTCTGAATTGTATAATTCGCTTGCATTAATGAATTCTGAAGTGGCATAATAACTTCATTCTGAAGTCTCATATTCTCCCCATTAATTATCATTAATTGCATTTTCAAATTGTTATTTTCTACAAATAATGCCATCATATTCTCATCAACTACTTGTTCTTGTTGATTATTTAGTGGTTGCCACTCATCTGTATCTACATTTTTAATGTAAATCTCTGTTGTTGTCTTATCAATCGAATATTCATATTGATTGATTTTACCATAAAAAAAAATATCGTCATGTGCATATATCTCAATATCCCCAATCATAAATTTATTATCTAACTGAATTATCTTGTTTTCGCAATCCTTCATATCAGATACTACTCTTATTTCATTGGTTGATACTTCAGTCATTTTTATTTATTTACGTTCTATACCTAAATAACTAATTAATTAACTATTTTTTATTATCTTTTCATGTATTTATCTATCTAATTATTTTATATTCAGTTTTTTATTTCTATTCTTTATTTTCATTTACGTTCTTTACTGAAAACCATCCAGTATATGCCATCCTCGTTTTATCTACTGTTATCTCTGATACAAAATGGTCAGTATTTGGTGTATCTTTTATCTTAAATATTGATATACTATTATATTCCGGTACTATCGTTTTATATACCTTTTTATTATCTACAAAATGCAATAAACCACCATATACCGGATTCCAATCTTT
>JACCEC011586736.1_pt1 | contig 19797 bp, 19 predicted proteins | sample 7450121 | NCBI WGS metagenome assembly JACCEC01 (sample SAMN15323455, study PRJNA562643) | freshwater metagenome | isolation source: river surface water | place: USA:Blue River Watershed | collected 2017-08-18 | reverse complement strand
GGGGGTATTAGCGCTATTAATAAGCGTTGAAAAAAAACTGCGTCGCTCGCATACACTGCGTTTACTGCTTCTAGGTCTCCTTTTAACAAGCCATTGTGCCAATTGGTCAATAATTATGAAATTTCTGAAGGTGTGGTTTGGGCAGCGGCAAAAGTGTAACTAGCTACTGTCAAAAGTAAGGTAACAAGAAATTTTATTGTTATTTTAAAAAATTGCTCAGTTGAGCAATTTTTTAAAATAAAAGATTTTTTCACGCAGAGTGACTAAAGCACAAAGGATTTAATGGCGACACTTTGCCTCTCTGCGTGAGTTTAAAAAGCTTCTTTTTAGGTGATTTAATAGTCTTTACAAGCCCGAACCATCAGCTTTCCCACGGGCAATGGCATACTCACCGATTTTACGGCCGTGTACCAAGCCTAATTCACAGTCGATACGATAGTGGATTAGTCCATAGATGCGAGATTCAGACGCTTCTTTGGCTTGCGCATTAAATTTTTCTGCTTGATCAGGGAAAATATACCCCAACACCGTAGCTGCTGCTGCCGAAAACGTAGAGTGCCCCGAGGTGTACGATGGAAAATTAGGTAAACCTACTGAGGTTTTTAAACCAAACTGCTGAGGACGAGGTGTATAATAGAAATATTTGGTTTCCCAACAGGCAATTCCCGCATCCATCGCAGCTGTTCCGACTAACGCCAACGTACGCGCCATTCTCACTTCGCTAAACTTAGCCTCGTGCGCAGCATTGGCAGCAGCTCGGTGCCAGTGGCCTGGAGGTGTGTAGCTTCCAGCTCCGTCTGCCCAATAGTTAGCGATGCGAGCTTGTTCACGTGTTTGGCTTTTTTGGATATTTTTCAATTCATCTAATTCCTTCTGCCATTCAGCAGAACCTACCACGTAAGGTATAACGGGACGAATTTGCTCCAACGTTTTGCGATCAAAATTCCAGGTTTGTACGGCTCCAAAGTTTGGCAACATCGGAGGACGAGCAGGTACTTCTTGACTCACCCATGGTTCTTTGATACCACGGTTTTTAGCGGCTTCAATCATACCTACGGTCAGCGTTTGGTTGTTGGCAGCACTCATGCCATCGGTTCTAGCACGTCCCATTACTTTGGCTGCTATGGCATTTCCAAGGTCGGTTCCTGCCGTTAGGTCAGAGTTTACGTTCATCCCTGCCCATTGACGGCTCGCCAAATGCTCCTTCATTTTTGCTTCCAAATACGGTACTTCGCCAGGAAACATCACTTTTAAAATCGTAAACGAAGCCGCTGCCACCACTGCATCTTCCGAAGGATAGCTTGGTAGGGTCGATGTAGGCAAAGCCACTGGAATTGTAGCATCTACTTTCGACGGTGCCGAACGCTTGAATTTATACTTATAGTTCCATGCCGACACCAAGGCATCGTACTGCGCTACTGACAAATACGCTAACGCACGCGAAGTATAAGGCGGGTTAGCAAACGGAAACTTAGGGTCAGCCAAGGGGTTTGCCGCATCGGGTACAGGATATTTTCCGTCGGCAGTTGAAGCAGGAGAGACATTATAACGTGCTGCTAACTCACGCGCAATTTCATTCCAACGGTACACCGCTCCGGCACCCCAATATACGACAGCCTCTTTTTGTTCCTGACTTAAGTTAGTCGCCAATCCTTTCAAGGTAGCTAGTTCTGCTACATAATCCGATGACGTTACGGCGGCAGGTGCAGGTACGCTGATTTCTTCGGGTGAAGCCAACATATAGGTTTTCCAAGTCCCCGCTTTATCGTCCACACTTGCAGGTGTATATCCCACTCTCTGAGGCTCTTCGATGGTTTTATCGCAAGCAAAAACTCCTACTAAAATCGCCATAACAATACTGCTATATTTAAGACTAGGTAGTATCTTTTTCATAGTCATTAATTACTTTTTGAAATTGAACAAATACAACACTCCTACCGTCACGCTCATGCTTTGTCCCATGTTAAGGCCGCTCGTTACGTAGCTTACACGAGCGTTCATTCCCAAGGTCTTTGGTTGTATTTTTCCGTACCAGCCCATGGTAGTAGCTTCCATTTTATTGGTCGGAAATGGCATGTCATTTCGGCGAATATTATCTCCATTTACACAAGAAAAATTCTCAACGAATACTTCCGTTTGCCATTTTGGTTTCAAAACCCCCACTCGTGCCCCCCAATCTGTGGCATTAGGTACGCTTACTTCACTGGTATTATAAACACGGTTGTCGGCTTGATACGCATCGCGGTCTACTCGGATATTACTGCGCCATGAATAGCTCATATGCCCTGTTACATAGACTCCCGATTTGTGCTGATAACTAGGTAAAATACGCGCTGATACCGTACGGCACTGAAGCCCAATCGACATGGGTAAAAAATCAGGTACGTATTTGCTTACAGGAATAGAAGACCCAATCAAACCATTGATAGAGAATCCCTTAATATCCACTGCCTTCCACTTAAGCCAACCCGACAAATCTTGTAACCCTTTCTGACCCATCAAGTTTCCAGCCGATGTTTTTGTCCAAACATAGGGTAGCGCCAATATCACATTTAGGCGATTGCTCACCCCAATTGCAGGCATCACCATCACACTCTGAGTAGTATGGATACCAATGTTGAGGTTTTCGCGCTTGAGGGTATTTTCCCAGTATTCTTTCCATGAACTATTGGTGTACATCGTTGCGACACAAACCTGGCCTTTTGGCATATAGATGGCATCATTTGGCATTTGGGCCAAGGCCGATAGCGAAATACTAAAAGCGGCTATGGTCAATATGAAAAGTAACTTTTTCATTCTAAAATCAATTAATGTTAAAAAAAGGGGGCACTTATTAACGGTACTGTTATACGTTAAAACCAACGACTGATATTCACCGAAACTAAATAATCGGCAAAAGCCGCATCTCCGTGGCGCACTCCAAGTGGGTCAAGGCGGTCAGCGTAGCTCTTGATACGGTTACGATAAAGTGCGTAGGGTACTGTCGCAGCTGCCGAAAACTTACCTTTCATGTACGCAATACCTGGTTCTACCGAAATGATGTAGCCTGGGCGGCGAAAACCGCTGCTTCCACCTATAGCATCAATGGCAGGAACTCCTTCGGCACGCCCACCCAACATCACCGAGAAGTATTTAGCGAAGGTTTGGCTTATCCCTACACGAGCTGCAAATTGATCGGCCACCGAAAAGGTGCCTGTCACTAAGTCAATAGTAGTGGCTTCTGGGCTGCGCACGACTCCGTTGGTTTCTTTAGGATTAAATAGATAAAATCCATTGAAGTAGGCCGTCGTTGTTTTGGCGATTTGCCAGTAGCCTTGAGTTTCGAGGCTAAACCCAACGCCGCCATCGCCTAGCTGAATTGATTGGTCAACAGGTTTTACGATGGTATAATCTTGTTTTTCTTTGTTGAGTTTGTGAAACGCATCGGTTGCTTTGTAGTTCCCAGTTGGGAGTTTCACACTTGCTCCAAGTGCAAAGTTAAACTTAGGTAATTTATAAGGATTTATCATCCAATACGTTGCCGAAAGGCGCACATCTCCAATACCTTGTGATTTTGTATGAAAACGCTTTTGTTCGGGGTTGGTGCTTACGGCATTTCCATAATGTTCGTAAAGCGAAGAGCGGTCGTTGTATTGGATAGGCAAATTAACTCCAAACGACAAGCGTGCATTAGGTTGGTAGCTAATTCCCAAATCGAGAGCGTGTGATAGGTTAATTACTTGTGTCCCCTGTTCTACCCGTTGTTTTTGTTCTTCGTCGCTGACAAAGTGTTTGTACGAACGAAAATAACGGTAGCCCATGTTTACCTGCCACTGGGCATTTTTTTGTTTAAAATATTCGGAAGAAGTGAGTGAATTAGTAGCAGTACAGCTCATGTGACGTACGGCTACACAGCCTTGCGAGAAACCTTTATTGGCTAATAGTAAGCCGATTAAAGAAAATATAATTTTTTTCATCTAGTTATGGCGATGTTAAGCTTCCAAAGCCCAACGAATAACTACGCCAGAAAGCAGCATGCTCAATGACGATAGTCCTACGTTAGTCAACGAAAGGGGTTATTGAAAATAGATTGTTTTCAACCAAGCCAATCACAGTAGAATAATTCTTTACAGGATAGTTATTGTGCCACTTTTTCTAACTGTGCCACAGGTAAGGCACAGCCTACTGGCGGTATATCTTTGATTGATGTTCCGCTGGTTGATGAGAAGTTCGTGGTACGAAGTTCTTTCGTACTTGTACACAATTGTGCGCTTTTACTAGTCCACTTTTTAGCTGCTTGCGTATCTCTACACGTAAATAGAGCCATAGCTAGTAATGACAGCACCCCCATAAGTGTCTTCATAGTGAGCTTGGGTTAATGAAAAATACGATACATTTTCATTAAGCCTGCTCTGGAGGGGGGCAGTGAAGCAACGAGGCCGTTTGGAGGACAGAATTTGATGGATTGGAATAGTTATTCTGAATCGACAATGTAATTTCCTGTCCAGAAGGCCATTCCATACTAGAAGTAGGAAGATAAACTTTCAATAAATCGCTGAGAAGCTTCACAGCTTTCCCCATTGGGCTATCGGGCGTCTGTGAAGTTTGGTCGGTCATTTCTTGGATTTGGTCTGCCAACTCAAAAAAGCGGTCACGCGCTGTTTGGTTGGTTTTCATGGTCACGTATAAAGTGTCGTTAGCGTGACGTTGCTCGGTAACGTTATAAAATTCGTCGCCATGCCTAATAAGCCCATCTTGCCCCTCGGTATTTTCCCACTCTGTATTATAGGGGAGGGTTGGCAGGTGCATTTTGACGGTTTGCCACTCGTCGTTTGCCTGAATGGGAGAAGCAGTTTTAAACCCCTTGTCAAAAAGCAAAACGGTTACTGTCAGCCCAAACATATTGTAGAGCAGCAGTAGTAATAGTCCGATTGCAGTTAATTTTTTCAAGGAAAAATAAAATTTATCTCAAAGGTATAGAAAACTTTAAAGCACTATTATAGAAATAATAAATTTCATTCTCAAATATACTTTATAAGCAAAGAATTAGAGCTAGGACTTCCCTCACTCAAGAGCGTGCCAAAAAACTCCGTAATTCGTTTGTATCTTTGCTCCCATGAGAATCTTGAATATTTGCGCTTATACCTGGGCGATTGGTGGTCCCGCCCGAATCATTTACGACCACACTACGGTAGTACTCAAACTAGGACACGAAGTGGACATTTTGAGTCCGATTACGCCAGGCGATAAAGTATATCCTGTCCCCGAAGGTGCTCGCGTTATCGTGTGCAAACGCACTACACCCATAAGCCGCTTTTTTCCTGAATTCTCGCTCGAAGCATGGGATTATCTTCGCAAACACATTCACGAATACGACGTGGTGCACTGCCACGGAATTTGGCATTTTGGAAGTGTTGCGCCGTTTTTATTTAAAAATAATACCCCCAAAGCCATTACTATCCACGGCTTGCTCGATAAATGGGCGATTCACCACGGGTATTGGAAAAAAAAGCTGTTTGGATTATTATTCCAAAAACGTTTTTTGAAAAAAGCGCAATTGATTCAAATCAATAACCACGATGAACTCAACGACCTCCGCCAATTTTTAGGTTTTCAACATCCCAACGTCGCGATTATCCCCAACGGTATGCAGTTGGATGAATTGGCACAACTGCCCCCAAAGGGAACGTTTCGAAGCCAATTTAACTTGCCAGCTGATAAAAAATTGGTTTTGTTTATGGGACGATTGAATATCAAGAAAGGCTTGGATTTGTTGTTACCTGCATTTAAAAAATATACAGAAAAGTACAATGACGCTTTGCTGATTTTGGCAGGCCCCGACGATGGCTACCAAGCCGAAACTGAACGCTTCATTGCTGAACATCAGTTGCAAGATAAAATGATTATGGTAGGTATGCTGACGGGTGAAGTAAAAAAAGCAGCTTTGGCAGATTCCGATATTTTTACGCTACCCTCTTACTCTGAAGGCTTTTCTATTGCCGCTCTCGAAGCTATGACGGCAGGTGTGCCATCGCTCGTTTCTGATCGCATTGGATTTGACGGGACAGTTGCAAAATACAATGCCGCCCATGAAGCCCCGCTTACCGTCGAAGATGTTTATGAAGGATTGGCAACAATGCTCCGAACCCCTGAATATAGCCAAAAACTAGCTCAAAACGCCCAAAAAATGGTATTGGAGCTTTATGACATTAATATTGTAGCGGAGAATTTGGCCAAAGAGTTTGAAAAAATTAGTAAAAAAGTAAGCTAACTTTCGGGAAGCTCCGAGCGTCCCGAAAGCTTTATACGTGCATCACTCCGTCAAGTCCCAATTCCGAAATTGGCTGGAGGTTTTCCTCGACGATGCTGTCAGGAACAAAGATGAATTTCTTGTCAAAAATCTTACTGCCTACGTAAAAACTTACCCAATATTCGTTGTTGAGGTGGAATACATCGGGCATGATGGTTTCTATTTGTACCCACTGCCCCGCGCCGATTTCGGTAAAAAAGTGGCGTAAGGTAGAGGTACGTTCTTGGTCGGCTTTCGATTTGGCATCGTTGCCCGAATACCCTTTGGAAGTCACAAAAACGTTGGTGACGGTCGTTTCATTATGATTTATCAAATACACTCCCCACTCGGCTTCGTTTAGTTCGTTGAAACGGCGGGCAATGGTCACCACAACACCCGCAACGGGGGTAAAATCAATGTCTTTTTTCATTTTTCTTGGTAAATAAAGCCTCAAAATTAACTCTTTTTATAGCTTCTTTCCAATACCCAAGCCCATTTAGGGTTTTTTACAAATAATGCCATCAATTCAAGAATTTATAAGCGCACTCCAATCGTACTTGATTCATCCGCAGTTCCTAAATATAGCTCTTGAGGCTCATTCTTCGTTAGGAGGAATGGTTGGAAGAAGAAAAACTTTGAATATCAATAATAAACCTACTAATCCAAGCACAAATCTATGGATTCTGACAATGTTATTTTTCATGACTGTTATTGTTTTATAATGGATAGACAAAGGTAATTATTGGAAACTTTGTATTTAAAAGTACTTTTGTATTTTGTTAAAGCAAACGTTTTTTCAATACTAATACGGTATTTCAGAAGGGTTTTGTAACTTTGCGCCTTAGAAATACGTCTATGACCGAACAAATCCTGATTCTTGATTTTGGTTCGCAATATACCCAACTCATCGCTCGACGCGTACGCGAACTAAACATTTACTGTGAAATTCACCCCTTCAACAAAATTCCTGAAATTACGCCTGCTATCAAGGGAGTTATTCTTTCTGGTAGCCCTTGTTCAGTGCGAGACGTCGATTCGCCACGCGTTGACTTGGATTTATTTCGGAATAAATTACCGTTATTGGGGCTATGTTACGGTGCCCAATTAATGGCCTACACCCTTGGGGGCGAAGTAAACGCCTCTAAGCACCGCGAATACGGCCGCGCCATTCTCAATCATCCTGAACATTCGCTTTTATTGGATTCGGTCTCGCCGACTACCCAAGTTTGGATGTCACACGGGGATACTATCACCAAAATTCCAGATAATTTTGAGTTGATTGGCTCCACCGATTCTGTAAAGGTAGCCGCGTTCAAACTTACGGGCGAACAAACCTATGGTATCCAGTTCCATCCAGAAGTAACCCACTCTACGGAAGGAAAAACGATTTTGAAAAATTTCGTGGTGGGCATCTGTGGTTGCACGCAAAACTGGACATCAGAGTCATTTGTAGAAAGCACCATCCGTGACCTAAAAGAAAAACTTGGCGACGATAAAGTGGTAATGGCTTTGTCGGGCGGGGTTGACTCTACGGTAGCGGCCTCGTTGGTTCACCATGCCATTGGCAAAAACCTCTACTGTATTTTTGTTGATAATGGCTTACTACGCAAAGACGAGTTTGAAAGTGTTTTGCACTCGTATCAAGATATGGGCCTCAATATCAAAGGGGTGGACGCCAAAGACCATTTCTACGGTGTACTCGAAGGGCTAACCGACCCCGAAGCCAAACGCAAAGCCATTGGAAAAGCGTTTATTGATATTTTTGACCAAGAAGCGCACCTTATCGAAGACGTAAAATGGCTTGGTCAAGGAACGATTTATCCTGACGTCATCGAATCTGTTTCGGTAAAAGGACCTTCGGCAACCATCAAGTCGCACCACAACGTGGGTGGATTGCCTGATTTTATGAAACTCAAAATTGTTGAGCCGCTCAATACACTTTTCAAAGATGAAGTTCGTAAGGTAGGACGTGCACTTGGCGTCTCTGACAACATTCTAAAGCGCCATCCTTTCCCAGGCCCTGGGCTTGCGATTCGTATTTTAGGTGACATTACCCCCGATAAAGTAGCCATTTTGCAAGAAGTTGATGCTATTTTTATCAATGGCCTTAAAACGCGCGGACTTTATGATCAAGTTTGGCAGGCAGGCGCCATGCTCCTACCTGTACAAAGCGTGGGTGTCATGGGCGACGAGCGTACCTATGAGCGAGTAGTGGCGCTTCGTGCCGTTACGTCAGTTGATGGCATGACCGCTGATTGGGCGCACTTACCATACCATTTTTTAGCAGATATTTCTAACGAAATTATCAACCGTGTCAAAGGCGTTAACCGCGTTGTTTACGATATTTCGTCAAAACCACCTGCAACGATTGAGTGGGAATAAAGATAGGAAGTCTATAGTCGATAGTTCATGGTTTTAAACCATAGAAGAGTGACCATAGACTATGCACCATTGACCATCGACTACAATGTTAAGTTTCTTTCGCGTTAATGCTCCTTATCAAATCTTGAGTTTCGTCGTAGTGTTGATGATACTGCAAGTTCCTTTGTACATCAGCTCGCCCGATTTGTTGATTCCAGAACTACAATGGATGCTTGTAGGCGAAAAAATGTCACAAGGATTTATGCTTTATCGTGATGTGTGGGACAATGTGAGCCCATTGTCGGCAGCTGTTTATTGGGGAATGGATGAACTCTTTGGCCGTTCTCCCCAAGCCCATCGAACGGTTGCCAATTTCCTCATTCTTTTTCAGGCCATCTACTTCAATTATATTTCTAGCGAACGGCAGCTTTTTACCGAACGCAACTATGTTCCTGGCATTCTGTACATTTTATTTTTAAATGTATCCTTCGATTGTAGTACATTGTCACCTGCTCTGATGGGTTCTACTTTCATTTTACTTGCCTTTGGGACGCTCATACGTCAGATGCAGCGCGAAGGAGTCACCGACGAAGTATTTGAAATGGGTTTTTACTTGAGTATGGGAACGCTTTTCTATCTACCCATGGGGCTTTTTGAACTCTGGGCCATTGCATCTATGCTTCTGTATACGGGAGCTACGTTTCGCCAACATATATTGACATTTTTTGGGTACGTTTTTCCGATTGCCCTTGTTTTGTTTTTTTTCTTTTTCCGAGATGCCCTTGACGAGCTTAGCCAAAACTTACTTACCTCAGCTTTTCAAACACGGCGCTACAGTTTCAATGATTTTGTTGGAGTCTTAGGAATTTTAGGGGGTGTTTTTTTAGTGGCAGGCTTAGGTTTTTTTCAAACACTAAGTTATCCTCGATTCATCAACTACCAAACGAGGATTTATCAAATCATGATGTTATGGACCATCACTTCGGTGATTTCGATTGGCTTGATGCCTTTTATTGCTCCAATGCAATTTTGCATTTTTATTCCACCATTAGTGATGTTTTCTGTCAACTTTTTTATGTTGATGAGGCGTCGGTGGGTAGCCGAAATATTTTTTTTAGCCTTCTTTACTTTGTTATTTTTCTTCCGTTATCAACTCACTTTTCTTGATAACGCGTTCACTATAAATGAATCCCCTCATTTAGAAAATCTTAAGATTCACCCTTCATTGTTGCCTGAATCAATCCGCCAGCAAAAAATTTTGGTCATTGGGAAAGATGAAGGTGAATATAAAGATAACTTTCCGGCTACAGCCTATCTCAACTGGGAGCTCGCTCGTTACGATTTTGATAATTTGGATAGCTACGAAAGCGTCATTAGTATTTTTGATAACTTCCAAGCCGACCCACCGACTTACGTAATTGATAAAGAAAAACTTTTGCCTGTTTTGTTCAAACGGCTCCCCGAATTGGGTAAGCGGTATCAACCTACCCAATGGAAAGGGATTTATCAGCTAAAATCCTCTAATTCTTTAAAGTAAAACGACAATGTGCCTTGAGGTTACCATAAATAGAGGAAGTCAACTAGAGATAACTTACGTAAAAGTTAATGAGAGGTAGCCTGCCTGTACCACAGCTTTTCCAAGCTTCGTTCACATCAGAGTAGGAAACTTGAAAAGTCTGATGTGTAGAAAATGTACTTGCTAAGGTGTGGAATGCTGGCTGGCTAGTTCGTCAGTTTGGATTTAACCCACCAACTTATCTCTTGTTGTGGGTAGGTGGTTTGCCAAACATAATTAACCATATCATTGGCACTGGCCGTGCGGTAGGTAAATTCTACTACCCGCATGACGTCGGTATGGTGTACGGTTGCGTCGAAATCGGGAGCGAGCGTCATTTGAATGTCACGAAACGGTACATAAATTTCCAATTTTGCGCAGACATACTGGTCTCGTTCTACGTCGTAAGCCACCACTCGTCCGTCCGATAATACAAGCATCAGTGGGCAGTGGAACAGTTGTTCGTAAAGGGAGTTGAAATAATGCCAACCAAAAAAGAGATAGACTTTGCGTTGGAAGCTAATTGCAATGGTTTTAAGGGCGTGTTCAAGGGCGTAAGTGCGGTTCTTGATATGGTCGGCCCAGTTAGGAAGTTTGTGAGGATCGATATGGCGAAGCCAGCGGCGGCTTTGCCAATCGTAAATTTCAGGTTTCCCGATTCGAAGTTTATAATCGTAAATGGAAGGGCGTTCATGAACGTAACCAGGATAGTACCACTGTCGTTGGGTCGATTTGGCATATTCCATTTCGAGGAGCATGGTATAAATCCCCAAACTGTATGAAGAGTAACCTGGGTCAAAAAGTCCAAGTAGGCTCATTAAGCTATTGTGGCCTTGGTCAAAATAGCTAATGGCTATCAGACGTTCTTCGTCATAAACTGCTATTTCTTGGGTTTCAAATCTGGGAGTAAGTACCAAAAATTCTTCCAGTGAGTTACTTAAAAAACTTCGGAATCGACGTTGGTGTTGGTGAAAAAGCTCTTCTTTTTCGCGAGTGATGGTCGCTTTGTGAATTTCGTATCGAAAAAGTTTTTCATTTTTATTCAGTAATTTTCTCATGCGCTTCGAATGTTCATGATCTGCCAGATTAATACGTATGTTGATGGGGGAGCAGATATCATTATCGAAGCACGTTACCTTAGCTCTAAACAGCATATTCACAGTCCGAAACCAGCCCGAAGCGAGGTAGCGGTCGAGGCGTTTAGGCGAGAGCTGATGGGGTAGGTAGTACTGAAGTATAGCGTCGTTCATGCACTAAAAATAAATGAAAAAAGGGGTAAAACGAAAAAGCGGTGGAAATTTTATTTCCACCGCTTTTATAGTGCAAAAATCAAGCCAAAATTAGGCTAAGCGATTGATGCAATTAAGGTCTTCGAACGCGATTGCAAGGCGATCTACCATACTTTCTTCGCCCTTACGAAGCCACACGCGTGGGTCATAGTATTTTTTGTTTGGTGAATCAGCTCCTTCTGGGTTACCCAATTGTGATTGCAGGTAACCTTCCTTCGATTTGTAATATTTCAGCACACCTTCCCAAGTTGACCACTGCATATCAGTGTCAATATTCATCTTGATGGCACCGTATTGGATAGCTTCGCGAATTTCTTCGCGGCTACTTCCCGAACCTCCGTGGAATACGAAATTAACTGGAAGAGGGCCTGTGCCGAACTTTTCTTGGATGTAATCTTGAGAGTTTTTCAAGATAATTGGCGCCAATTTTACGTTACCTGGTTTGTACACACCGTGTACGTTTCCAAAGGCCGCCGCAATGGTAAATTTGTCTGAAATCTTGCTCAACTCTTCGTAAGCGTAAGCTACTTCCGAAGGTTGTGTGTATAGTTTTGAGCTATCAACGTCTGTGTTATCAACACCATCTTCTTCACCACCCGTTACACCTAGTTCAATTTCTAGTGTCATGCCTAATTTCGACATACGCTCGAAATATTTGGCACAGATTTCGATGTTTTCCTCGATAGGCTCTTCTGATAGGTCAATCATGTGAGAGCTAAACAAAGGTTTACCATGTTGGTCAAAATATCTTTCACCAGCATCCAACAAACCGTCAATCCAAGGAAGCAATTTTTTTGCGCAATGGTCGGTGTGCAAAATCACAGGTACACCGTACAACTCAGCCATTTGGTGAACGTGCATCGCACCAGAGATAGAGCCTGCAATCGCTGCTTGCTGGTTAGCGTTTGAAATGCTCTTCCCTGCGTAGAAAATACCACCACCGTTTGAGAACTGAACTATAACAGGCGAGTTAACTTTTTTCGCAGTTTCCAAAACCGCATTAATAGAGTTAGTACCTACTACGTTAACAGCAGGAAGGGCATAGTCGTTTTGGTTGGCATGACGAAAAATTTCGCTAACGCCATCTCCTGTCACGACGCCCGCTTTGAAGAGGCTTGAAGTTTCACTCATAGGAAAAATAATCTTTTTTAAAGGAAATGTTTGATTTTTACGGTGGGCTTTCCGGCTAACATCTGTTAGCGATGCAAAATAGGGAAATTTTAACGAAAAACCCTGATTTCGGTCGTCATTTAAGAAACCTATCAGTCAAATAGAAAGATGATAGCTGGAGTTCGAATAAATGACTAGAATCAGTGAGTAGGGCTGACTTTGGTCAAAGTAAGTGACAATAAAAGTAGCTACAATAGAGCATACATTCACCCTCTAAATTAATTATCGCTATGAGAAAATTAGATTTATTTGTTTGCTTTTTGTTTTTTGCTCCTTTGGTTGGGTGTAAAACTTTCCCAACCGTGAAGCCCTCGGTGGAGTTTGAAAAAGAACTGAATGTCAATAATTCTACAGTTAATTTTAGCGGTCAAGATTTTTTTGATGCTGGGGCCGATGCTGATTTTGAAAAATACAAAAATAAGGTCAATTCCGTAGATGTAGAGCGGATTACGTACACCATTTTGGAGTCGACGGGCAGTGCTTCTACGCTGGTTTCGGGGCAATTGGAGGTAGCCGATAGCAAAGGAGGGAACCGTGCTACGCTGACTACGCTCACCAATGTGAACTTTGCCAATTCGCTCAATAGAGAAACGGACATTACAGCTGGAACAGCGGCGTTGGAAACGCTCAAAAATGCGCTTTCTACTGCACCGTTTCAAGCAAATCTGTACTATTCGGGAGTGGCCGATAAAGGACCTGTGCGTTTGCGGTTGAAGCTGAAATTTTATACCAAAGTGACGGCGCGGATTATCGGCAGTAATTAAAGTTTTCGAGGGCATAGTTTGAGCTATGCCCTCAGAAATGACTGGATGAATTGGGTGTTTATTATCGCTTTAATTCGGCGTAATGCTTGAAAAACAGTGGGATAGTTTCAATTCCTTTATAAAAATTGAACAAACCGTAGCTTTCGTTGGGCGAATGAAGGGCATCAATATCAAGCCCGAAGCCCATCAAAATAGACTTTAAACCCAACTCTTGCTCAAACAACGCTACAATCGGAATACTTCCACCGCCACGTGTAGGCACAGGCTGTTTACCGCCCCATGCTTCTTTCATGGCAAGTTCTGCCGCACGGTATTCAACCGAATCTACGGGCGTAACGTACGGAAGTCCACCATGATGCGGTTTTATTACAACTTTGACCGACGGCGGAGCAATCGACAAGAAATGTTGGGTGAAAAGTTCCAAAATTTCGTCATTATGCTGGTCGGGTACGAGGCGCATGCTGATTTTGGCGTAGGCTTTCGAGGGTAACACCGTTTTGGCACCTTCGCCAATGTAGCCTCCCCAAATGCCATTCACATCGAGAGTAGGGCGGATGCCTGTGCGCTCGATGGTGGTGTAGCCTGTTTCTCCTTCAATTTCGTTTATGGCCAAATCACGCTTATATTCGTCCAAATCAAACGGTGCTTCGTTGAGAGCAGTGCGTTGGTCGGCGCTTAGTTCTTGTAATTTGTCATAAAATCCTGGAATCGTAATGTGGTTATTTTCGTCTTTCAACGACGCTATCATTTCGCACAATACATTGATAGGATTGGCTACGGCTCCACCGTACACACCCGAATGGAGGTCGCGATTGGCGCCTGTTACCTCTACTTCGAGGTAGGTCAGCCCGCGTAATCCCACTTCAATCGACGGAGTATCGTTGGCAATGATGCTGGTGTCAGAAATGAGAATAACGTCGGCTTTGAGTTTTTCTTTGTTTTCTCTCACAAACGTTCCGAGGTGGTCAGAGCCCACTTCTTCTTCTCCCTCAATCATAATTTTGACGTTGCAGGTCAGCGTGCCTGTTGCCACCATCGTTTCGAGGGCTTTGATGTGCATGTAAAACTGCCCTTTGTCGTCGCACGCACCACGGGCATAAATCCGTTCGTTTTTGATAACAGGCTCAAACGGCGGCGAATCCCAAAGCTCGTAAGGGTCGGCAGGCTGTACGTCGTAGTGGCCATAGATGAGCACGGTTGGGAGCGCGGAGTCAATGATTTTTTCACCATAAACTACGGGGTGACCAGGAGTATCGTGAATTTCGGCAAGGTCGGCTCCTGCTTTTAGAATGGCTTCTTTTACCGCTTCGGCACAGCGGCGCACATCGTCTTTGAATTTTGGGTCGGCACTGACCGATGGAATACGGAGCAAGTCAAGCAACTCGCTCAAAAATCTATCTTTGTTGGCTTCGATGTAGTTTGTCATCTGTGGAATATACCGTTCTTGTTTGTTGGAATCCGTTTGCCCCAAAGTTAGTAGGGTAAACGGATTTTCTTGAGTGATTTATTACAAAAATTACAACAATGGATGAGTTTCAACCCTTAATAAACGAATTGCTACACCTGTAAAAGCAGGCGACCGAAAAGCAATGGCTCGATAAACGTTTAATCGAATTTAAAAACTAGCTGAAAAAGAAAAAGCAGTGGAAACTTGCCTCCAAGAATGGACAAAAGAGCAAACGGATGTTCGACAATTGGAGTCACTCTCACTGACGGGCTTGTTTTACTCGATTTTGGGGAGTAAAGAACAGTAATTGCAAAAAGAACGTCAGGAGGCACTGCGGGCACAATTATGCCTCGACGAAGCTAAGCGAACGCTGGAATTGGTGCGGCATAATTGACGATGCCCGCGCTACGGTGAGTAGCCTACGGCCATTATGTCCGTCAGCGCTCTTTCGGCAGAAGATCCTCCAAATAGCTGATGTATTCGGCTTCCTTCACAGGGTCGCATATTAGCAGGAGCTACCTGAGTGATAAAATGTTTGTGCTTTTTGTCTATTGGATTACCTCCGTTGAACCCAAACTCAATCTTTTGGAAAGTGAATGGCTCAAATATTCTTTCTGTGGACGTCCAGTATTTATCGAAAGAATCATGCAAAAGAGGTTTTCCACTTACTTTGATTTGAATTATACCGGCGATAAACTGAAAATAGAAACCCTGACCCCTTACTCAACACTTTACGATGTCCTTCCGTAATCCTCCGTTTACTATTCATGAAATGATTCGACTTGTCCAGTCGGAAAGGCGCTCGAAAATAACCCTGAAAGCCAACGGAGGCAATTCTGGATGAAGGATGGTTTTGTTGTGTAACCCTTCCATGAGGTTGAACTTCTTGAGTAAGGTTAGGTATTTAGAAGCTGTTACGTTCAATGTCGAATCAGACCATTTTTTCAATTTACTTTCTGTTTCACTTAACTCTTTTAGGCAGGCAAAGACCTCATCCTGTTTTATACTGATTCTTCCACTGTAAAAAGAGGCAAAAAAAGTGTGCTCATTGAGGTAATGTAATAATTCATTATTGAATGAAGCATTCCAGAACAAAAGGAGCAGGCTATCCCGGGAAAGCCCCTCGGATATCATACTGTCTCGTACTAATGCCTCAATATGAGGATTAAGGAACTTTATCAGGGTTGCAGAGATCGCATTTTCAAACCGCTTTACCGATTTATCGGTCTTAATTGCCGTAAACGTATGCACTCCTCCGCTATTACGCATGGATTCCAAGCTTTCTCTTAAAAAGACAGAGAGCAGATTCCAATCCGGGAGGCCACCTAAAATATTAATGTCTGAATTTATTTTCATATTGAAAATGCTGGACACGGCAAAATAAAAGGCACAATAATAATAAAAAAAGAACTTTTTACACCAATAGGCAAGGAATTGGAAACAAGGTTTGTGAATTTTTGATTTTGAGCAACCTTTTTGAAATCAAAATGAGGTTGAGTGGAGATAAAAAAAGCGTAGTTTCGTTTTTTTTGACCCAAAAATCCCTGTTAATCAATAGATTACTTCTACAAAAAGCCATTTAATTTATTTTTAATGACACATTTGGAACAAAATCCAACCTGCATTTGTATATCAAGTACAGACATTAAATGTATCAACATATAAAATCATGGATTTAATCGAAAGCTTACAGTGGCGTTATGCTACCAAAAAAATGTCGGGCCAGCAAGTGCCACAAGACAAAATAGATTATATTTTGGAAGCAATTCGCTTGTCACCTTCTTCATCAGGTTTGCAGCCTTACGAGATTATTGTTATAACGAATGAAGCATTAAAGGAGAAAATTAAGCCTATTGCGTTTGGTCAATCTCAAATTACAGATGCTTCGCATTTATTGATTTTTGCGGCGTGGGATAACTACACCGAAGAGCGTATTAACGCCGTATTTAAGCGCTCGAACGCCGAAAGAGGTCTTCCAGACAGCGTCACCGACGAGTACCGCACGCGTTTGCTAGGCATGGTGCTTGCCAATACTCCCGAACAAAATTTTGCCCACACCGCCAAACAATCTGCCATTGCCCTTGGCATTAGCCTCGTAGCTGCTGCTGACCAGCAGGTGGATGCCACTCCGATGGAAGGTTACAACGCTGCACAATTGGATGAGTTGTTGGGATTGGCCGAAAAGGGTTTAAAAAGTACGGCGATCGTAGCGCTTGGCTACCGCGATGAAGACAACGACTGGTTGGCAAAACTCAAGAAAGTAAGAACACCGAAAGAGCTATTATATACTCACCTCAATTAACAGCCCATTCTCAATAACAATGCCACCCCAGGGTGGCATTGTTATTTTTATTAAGTTATGTTACTCATCTTCTAACGCCTCTAATACATCCATCAATTCTCCAAAATCTTTAAACCCTGGGCGAATTTCTTCACTCCCTCGTAGAGCCACCCCGGTAATGTGGGTAGTGTCAGGTAAAGAGGAAGCATTTTCGGAGGTAATACCAAAACCAACAAGAATAGGGAAACGACTTGAAATGGTTGTTAACAGCTCAGGCCAATCTCCGTCTAAAGCATTTTCAGAGGCAGATTCTAGCAAGAAGTAAGACGCATACTGCAAATTATTTTCCATGATTTCGACCACTGTGTCTACGTCTTGATCCACTTCTACCCGTAAAATAATGGGTTTGATAGTTTCTGCTTTAAGCCACGGTAATACGCTTGCTTCACTAACCTGAACGACATCGGGTTGATAAATCGTTATCTTTTCTAAAATAGCTTCCGCATCAGCCAAATTAGTTTCGGCGACAATCTGAACTCCCGCAATCCATGAGCGAATTTCCTGAAATTTTTTAAGGTCGATAAAACTCTCCGAGGCTTCATCTACCGAAAAACCTAACATTTCTACCCCCATCCCAGCACAATAACGCGCGTCGGAAAGGTTGGTTACATTACTTATTTTAACAATCGTCTTTAGCATATTTTATTTCAAAATAATGGGCGAATATACACCAAATAAGCCAAAAGCTCCCATCAAATTGCTTCGGTGGGAGCTTTTACTAAAAAACTACTGCTTTTACTTCCTTTAGGAAACATTGGTTATAAAACCGTCACTTTGCGTTCTACTTCAATCTTTTTCGAAACTACATTCAATTGTTTCACTACTCGGCTATTCGATGCCTCAATTTCGAGGTTATAAGTACCATCTGACAAGTCACTAATGTTAAACTTAGCTACATAATTCATTTCTTTTTTTCGATGTTCACCTTTGAGCATACATTAAGACTATAATAGCTACTGTCGAAAAATTGGACAACCCTGCCATCATAGTAATAGGCGAAGTCATTCGACTTCACCCATTGTATCCCAAAAAAATTCAACTGTGAAGCAACCTACTCCTTGTTCGATTAATAACCAATCTGATTCTCAATCCAATCCAACCCTCTCATGTAGATTATTTTAGCATAGTTGACGCGGTTGTCAAAATCGGGATAATCGGTACGACCGTTGTGCAAATACTTTCGAATTAGGACGGCATTTATTTCCGCCGTTGGATTCATTACCACGTCGTCGTCTTCGGTCTTAAACTGCGAAAACATCGGGAAATCATGCTCCAAATGTGTAAAAAACAAATGACCATTGGCATTACGTACGGCACAAAGCAGCCCGTTGGCTTTGGAGGTTGCAGGAGCCAAGCTGCCCTCTAAGCCTCGCTTAAGCACCATCACCCCATCAAAACCTGCCATCAGTGCCAACTCCGCCATTTTCATTTGATAAGTAATATGAAACACCGACGTCACCAATATACGAGCACCACAAGGGTTCATCACTTTTTCGAGGGTCGCTAAAAATGGACGTTTCAAGGCCGTACGTCGACGTTCTACCCAGCCATCGAGGGCAGGAGAAAGTAATTTTTGGTCGAGCACCCAGCCAAAGGTAGGATTCATTTCAAGCAATTCGTGGTTATCGGCCAGCAGCCAACTACCCATATATAAAAATAAATCGTGGGAATTAAGGCCATATTTAGGCCCCGACGAGCGTCCAAGCGCCGTCACGGCATTGTAGTTTCTTTCTTGAAAAAAGTAAGCCAACAGCGGCGTAATCATGTACGAATGTTCTACGCCATCGAAAGGCTCCGCCAGTTGTACAATCGGAAATTTGGTTTTGACGTGCCGCTGAAACCCAGGCGTAAATGTGCTTTTGGCGGCTTCGTACAGTCCTTTGTATTCGTCGTTAGTTTCGTACCGTACCCGAAGAATACTCACAGCCATTCCCTTGAACGTCTCACATTCATTGGTCGTAAACAGAAAATCTCCCAACTGATGAGCTTCCGACAACTGCAACGAATGCCCATTGAGCAATTTTACACCAATTGGGAACAACTGTGGGGGCAAATCAGGGCAAAGCTTGTTCAGAAAAAAAACAGGATTATTAAACGCATGTTTCCCCAAAAATTCTTCCAGCTTAAGTTCGGCATCCGTAGGCCCTTTCATCATCAATGCCCCAAAGAATACCCCTTTTTGCAAGTCGTTTGTGGTTCCACTTTTTAGTTCGGCCAAGCATTCTTCCACCAGTTCGAGAGAAATAGGTTTACTCCCATGCTTCCCTATACCTACGTGACGAATTCCTTTCGCCAGTGCGGTTTCCATATTGTATTTTATAGCGAAATCAGTTTCTGTCACAGTTAATAAATAATTATTTATTATAAAAACTAATGTTTTTATAAAGAAATTTTTCATTAAAAAACGAATTTTTTTTTAATGAAATAAAGCTAAAACTTGATTAATTTACAAAATTAGCCTACTTTTAAGTAGAAAAAAATAACAAATAATATTTTGCATAATTGAAGTAGTAAATTGGCTTTGTTGCATGATTAATTTGTAATGATTTTGATGGTTTTGGGTCTAGTTAAGTTCGAGAACTGGTTGAGGCAGGTTGCCTTT
>JACCEC011672755.1_pt1 | contig 19800 bp, 18 predicted proteins | sample 7450121 | NCBI WGS metagenome assembly JACCEC01 (sample SAMN15323455, study PRJNA562643) | freshwater metagenome | isolation source: river surface water | place: USA:Blue River Watershed | collected 2017-08-18 | reverse complement strand
GAGTTACTGGATTTTGCTCCAAAAATGTTTCGATTCCTTTTGCACGAGCTTCAGGGGCAAAACTGTGCGATAATTGATGAATACTGGAATGACTCGATTGAGCTTGGTTGGCTGAATAGATAAATCCTCGCGATGGATTTTTTTCGTTCAAGAGGTTTTGCGATTTAATCCATGAAATTGGGGAACTAGGGAAAGTTGCCCCTAAGAATCCACACGTAGCTTGATAGATATGACCTGAATGATCGGCAATCACAAAATTCTGTGGAGGATGTCCGTAATGTTGAAGCGATTTTTCAGCATCTCCAATGTTCTTGCTATGTTCTAATCCCCAAAAAGTTAATGCCTCGTTGCTGGCCAATACGGGGGCATTTCCTACCCATTGGATTAATTGTTTTTTTCCATTCACGGTATCAACGATTCCGAATTCACAGGATTGAACGTTCAGAAAAATTGGGTCACTCCCGCGAATTTCGATAACTTCTTTTTCTATTTTGGTGGGAATGATGTTATTATTTAAGCAAATTTGATTTGTCGAAATTTGAGAAACAGGATAGAAATGGGTCAACGACCAAGTTGCATTGGTAATTCCCCAAGCGATGGAGTCGTTGTTTCCGCTAATGATGAACGGTGAACCGGGTAAGGTGAAACCTGCTTTTTTTCCGTGTGGAGTTTCTATCAGGGCTTCATACCAAGTGTTGGGCAACTGTAATTTTAAATGTGGATCGTTGGAAAGGGCAGATATACCACCGGTCATTTTCGATCTCCCAACCGCCCAATTGTTCGAACCCAATTCTAATTTACCGGATGGTTCTATCCAATTCCTTGAAGATTTTGAAAAAACACGCGCGAGGGATTGCTTCTCATTTTTTTGAGAAATATTTCTAGGGATGGGAATGGGATCGGAAAGGATAGGATATTTAATGGGGTAGGAGGATGGATAGAAGAAGTCATAAACATCTTCGGGTAGATGATTTTTAGTTTCTTGTAACGCCAATTCGACTTCATCGTAATTTAAAGAATAATCCATGTACCGAAGGAGGTAGAATAAATCTTGTTCTAGAAAAATCATTGGTTCGAAATCAAGCAAAAAGAATTCAATGGATTTTTCGTTGGGTTTTTGTTGAGCCCATTGATCATTGATTCCTTGGGCATAAGCTCTAAAATAGTTTTTTATCTCCTGGGGTTGTTGGGCATACCAACTTCTCCACTTCTTAGAAAATTGAAATCTTCTCCAGAAAAGATCCGATGAGCTTGCTTTTTCACCGACCACTTCGCATAAAGTTCCTTGGACCGTTCTTCGAATCATTTCCATTTGAAATCGGCGCTCTTTACCATGCATCCATCCCAGCAGGTAAGCGGCGTCATTTTCATGATGAGCTATTATTCTCGGAACTCCATAATCATTTAATTCAATTCTCCCAACTACCGAATTTTCAAATTTTCGAGAATGTTCCGCTTCCATACTGATGATGAGCGGGGATTCTCCCCAAAGGAAAAGTTTGAAAAATCGAGGAGAATCCCCGAACCTAAAAAAAAGCAGCCACCAAAAGGCAGCTGCGAGAATTAAAAAAACTATTTTTTTCACTTATCGAAGTAAGGTGATAACTCCAGTTTTGGTTTGAAATTGAGGGCGATCAATGATACTTTTTGGGTCAGACACATCAATTTTGTAGTAGGCACGCCAAAAATAACGACCACTCATACAGGCTTTGCCGTTATAATTTCCATCCCATCCTGCAGTAGGGTCTGTAGTGGAGAAAACGATTTGATTTTGACGAGTGTATACTTCAAACTGAAGCTCTGTAACACCCGATGAAACGATTTTCATGGTGTCATTAAATCCATCATCGTTGGGAGTAAACGCTGTTGGCATGATAAAAAATGGTTTACATTTTCCACGTAAATAAAACGTATCACGTTGTACACACCCTGTTTTTGATGTAATGGTGATTTGATGATTTCCAGAATCTGAATAAACGGCAGCATAGCCTGATACTCCATTACTCCACAAAACTCCCGCAATTCCTGGATTGGGATCAATTCGGAAAGGAACTTGATCTCCAGGACAAGCGGATTGGTCGGCTACTCGAATTTTAAGGAGAGAATCTTGGAAAACCACGGTTGAATCAGTTGCTACGCAAGCGCCAATATTTACTTTCACAATGTATTTCTGTGCAGTCGTTGGAGCTAATTTACCTGTTGTAGCACCATTCGACCAAGCATATTTGGCATTTACATTGGCGCCATTGTTGGTGGCATCTAAGAACAAGGTAGAATCAGCACAAAAATATGAGGTATCAGGGAAAGCTACTCGGGGTTTGACCAAGTCTACCTGTAACTTAATGCTATCTGTACCGTTGCAGGAGGAGGTATTTACATTCACCAAGTAGGTGCCAGTACGATTTGCTGAAATGGTTTGAGATGAACCAATGGAATTGGTTAAATCGGGTAATAAAAACCATTGGTAAGTTGCTCCACCAATTTTAGTGTCAAAAGTAACCGAATTTCCAGTACAAATGCTGGTGTCATTTCCTAATTCCAAGGGTAAAGCTCTGAAAATTTCGACACTGTCTGAGAAAGTAGCAGACTCAGAACATGTATTTGAAACGGTTAAGGTAACTTTATATTTTCCTGGAGTAACATAAGTATGCGTTGGATTTTGAGCATTGGAAATGTTATTGGCTCCGGAAGCAGGATCGCCAAAATTCCACAAACTATTGGTATAATTGGTGTAGGAGGTATTGGTAAATGCCATGGGGAAATTAAAACAAACAATATTCGAAGTGAACTTGGCTTGCAAGGGTTGATTATAAAGATGGGTCAACACATTGGGTATTCCAGCTCTAACCGTACTTCCGACACGAAGATTTGAATCAATCGCTACTTGGCTAACTTGAGCATTAATATTCGAAAGACCAATTAGATAAGCATTGTGACCGAAGGTCATGTAAATTTTACCATTAGGGGCAATATTCATGTCCCCAAACCAAAAATATCCAGGAACAGAAAAGGGGAGATTGTCAATTTTTGAAAACAAAACTTGACCTGTTCTGAAATTGCCGGAAGTTAAATCGTATTGGATAATTTGATTTTTTACTGCACTATTACCGCCGATGGTGGTGTCTTTTGAAGTACTTGTGTACAATTTTGAATTGTCGGTTGAAAAAGATGCTCCGAATTCACCCCCGAAAGTAAATAGCGAGATGGGGTTAGATAGGGTAGGGGTTGATCCATGGTTGATGTTAAATACCTCAACGATGTTATTGGATGGAAGACTTTGTACACAGACCAAACGTTGTTTATCCGGTGAAACTTTGATAACCCCTCGGGAGGCATTGGCATTGTTGGGAATAACTGAACCCGAGGAAAGGTAAATAGGGCTTCCAACGCCGGTAGAAGTTACTGGAATAAAAATGAATCGATTAGAGCCTAATTCGTGGGAAATGATGTAAAAATCGCGATTATTGCACATCATGACAGCCGTCAATTTCTCTACCACAGGAGTAGAAACTGCAGGGATGTTTTTTTGACCCGAAACAACATCTCCATTACCATTGTCCAACGACATATCAACCACGGAATAATAAAGCCCATTGTTGTAGGAATAACTTTTGGTGGTAAATACGTAGAATTTCCCATTTCTTTGAGGACTAGGAACAATAACAGCTGTTTGAGAACCACTTTCTCCACCATTGAGGTTGCTTCCATTGGGCATTGGTGCGTTGTTTCGATTGTAAATAGATGCTCCGAAGGTGAAAAATAAGCGGCTTCCCGTAGTTGAATCAGAGATGGTAGCACATCCGCCTTCATCACCTGAAAATCCATTAATGCGCGTATTTACAGGGGTAGGGCCGTTAAAGTTGATTTCATTATCTTGTGCAATAACCCACTGATGGAAGGATTTATTTTGTGCTGTTGAAAGAAAAGCTAAAAGAGAAAGTGAAAAAATAAGTTTTATGCGAAGCATGTCCATATCAATTTTGAATCATAAAGAAAATAAAAAGGAAACAAAATGCCAAAATAAAAGCAATCTTATTGCATTTTCTTCACAATATTGGAGGTGGATTTTCCATCGATAAAGGGAAGGGTTGTAACCAATCCGCCATTTTGGGTTACTTTGTCAAATCCTACGATTTCTTCAATAACATAATCACCACCTTTGACTAAAACATCGGGCAATAATGCTTCAATCAATCGGATGGGAGTATCTTCTTGAAAAAGTACAACGGCATCAACGCACTCCAATCCTGCCAAAATAAAAAGGCGATCATCTTCATTTTGAATTGGCCGTGAAGGCCCTTTTAATTTTGAAACCGATTGATCTGAATTAACACCAACAACGAGAAAATCCCCTAAATTTCTCGCCTCATGTAGGTAGGAAACGTGTCCGCGATGCAATAAATCAAAACAACCATTGGTAAATACCACTCGCTGGCCTTTTTGTTGGGAACGAACGTTAATAAGTTCTTCCAAAGTGAAAATCTTTGACTCAATGGACCTCATCATTTTTTGTACTAAAAAACATAAAGGAGATGCCCGAAAAAATACCTCCAAGGATGATCATCAACGTTTGAGTAATCCAAATGACCCAACCTAAAGCATAAGATGGAATGGGTAAAAAACCGAACATCACCAACGTGTCTTTGATCGCTGTAGGATAAACTCCAAGACCTCCAGATAAAATAATTAAGGTAATCCCACCTACCACAAAAGAGGCTAAAATAGGGCCGATTCCCGCTGATGCCAACTCAGGAATACTTAAAAAGCATAAATAGTGCATCAGGGCATAACAAACCCAAATGAATAAGGAATGACCGATGTACGCCCAAGAGTTTTTCATCTTGAATATGGATAGAGCGCCGTGCAATAATCCTTCCTTTATTTGATGAATTTTTTTGAAACCCCCCTTCTCTTTCCATTTATTCAACAGGAAATTTCCTGTCAATGCCATTGCAATGAAAAATAAAAATCCGAAAAGAAGGCCAAGTCCAGGTTTTGATGAACCCAATTTTTCGGATAAAATGGAAGATAAAATTTTACCTTCCAACAACAACACAATTCCTACAATCAATGAAAGGCAAAATAAGTCGGCAATACGTTCTGTAACAACGGTGCCGAAACTTTTGGATGGTGGAACTTTTTCAGTTTTGAATAAAACGGCACTTCGGGTTAATTCTCCACCCCGGGGAATGAAGATGTTAACGAAATAACTCAACATGATTGAGTTGAAACTATTTTTTAATCGGGGATGGTATCCCAAAGGTTCCAAGGTGTATTTCCAACGAATTGATCTAGAAATGTGAGAGATAAAGCCGGTTATGCCAGATAAAATGAGGAAAAGCGGATTCGCAGATTTGATGGAATTAAAAAGCTGTACTTTTTCTGATTCCGTTAATTGTTTAAGCTCATATTGAATAGCGAAAATTCCAAGTGCCAATGGGATAGCAATTTTCAGAACATTGAAAATTCCCTTTTTCATGGCAATTTATTCTCAACGGGATAAACCAATTGAGGGGTATAATTTTTTGCTTCTTCGGGAGTGAAAATACCATAGGCGATAACAATGATTAAGTCGCCTACTTGCACTTTTCGAGCTGCTGGGCCGTTCAGGCAAATAATTCCACTGTCTCGAGCTCCTTTGATAACATAAGTTTCAAACCGCTCACCGTTGTTGATATTCACAATGTGAACCTTCTCATTTTCAACAAGCCCGGCAGCATCCATCAAATCCTCGTCGATCGTGATTGATCCAACATAGTTCAAATTCGCCTCGGTAACCCTGGCACGATGTATTTTTCCTTTTAAAGCTTGAATGAGCATCCCGAAAATTTTGACAAAGTTAATTAGAAAGTGCCAAATTGTCGATAAGGCGAATGCCTTCTAAATAGGCGGCAACCAACAAGACCCCTTTTTGACTGTTGTTTTGAATGGGTAATAAGCTGTTCCAGTGTCGAATTTCAAAATATTCTACTTGAAAACCTTCGGCCTCTAATTTTTCTTTACCTTGAATGGCAAGCGATTCCCCATCAATGCTAGAAAAATGGTCTTTCACCCAATTCATGGTTTGATAGATGATCGCTGCTTTTTCTTTTCCTGCTTCGGATAATCGCATGTTTCGGCTGCTCATGGCCAATCCACTTTCCTCTCTTACCGTAGGCAAAACGACCAAAATTTCAGAGGGATACTCCATTTGTTGTAGGAGTGAAGCAACAACCTTACACTGTTGTAAATCTTTTTCACCCATATACAAAAAATTAGGTTGAATTAGTTCCAATAAGCGAGAAACCACCACACCAACACCTTTGAAATGCCCAGGTCGGAATGCTCCTTCAAGGATTTCTTCCAAATAGCCGAACGAGAATCCGGGTTCTTGGTAATCCGGTGGATACATCTCCTCAACTGTGGGTGCAAATAAATAATCAACCCCAATTTCTTGAAGGAGCTTTTCATCTTCTATTAATGTCCTAGGGTATTTCTCCAAATCTTCCGGTTGATTGAATTGTTTTGGATTTACAAAAATGGAAGCAAACAGAACATCAGCTTTTCCCTGAGAAGGATGTTGAAATAGAGAAAGGTGGCCGCGGTGTAGTGCGCCCATCGTGGGGACAAAGGCAATGGTTTTGTTAAGTTTTTTAATTTCCGAAATCGTTGTTTGAAGTTCGGAAATGGTCGTAATGGTCTTCAATGAAAAATGGTTATCGAATTGGAATTGCGAAACTACAAACGAAGCAGATCTTTTTGCTTTCTTTTTCGTATTTTTGCATCTTATTTACCAAAGGAAATTGTATGAGCAAGGAACGTCTTCGAATTTTATTTGTCGCCCATGAAATGAAGCCTTATTTGGAACTGACTCAAGTGGCCGAATTTGCCCGCTCATTGCCACCTGCCATGCAGGACCGTGGATTTGAAATTCGAGTATTAATGCCGCGATTTGGTGTGATCAATGAAAGACGTCACCGCCTTCATGAAGTCGTTCGATTGTCGGGAATCAATATTATCATTGAAGATAATGACAATCCCTTAATCGTTAAAGTAGCTTCCCTTACCCCAGCAAAAATGCAGGTTTACTTCTTGGATAACGATGAATATTTTTCAAGAAAAGATGATTTGCGCGATAAAGACGGAAGTTTTTGCCCTGATAACGACGAGAGAATGATTTTCTTTTGTAAAGGATTAATTGAAACGGTGATCAAATTGGGATGGAACCCCGATATTGTTCAATTGAACGGTTGGTTGACCTCGCTCATTCCCTATTACCTAAAAACACAATATGCAGATAACCCCGTGTTTCAGGATTCCAAGGTGGTGACTTCTTTGTATGAAAGTCAGTTCTCTGAAAAAATAAATGCAGGGATGATTCATAAGCTTGGAACAGAAACAGATACTGCATCTGACCTAGCTGATTTTGATGGGTCTTGCAACAGTTTGTATAAAATTGCAGTTAAATATTCCGATGCCGTAACGGTACATGCTGGAGATGTGGATTCAGACGTGTTATCTTTTACGCAATCTAGCTCTAAACCCATGTTCACTTCTTTGGAACCCACCGAAAACTTTGATGAACTCAAAACTTTTTACCAATCGCTTTTTGCTTAACGTAACTTTCAAAAATGTGTTTCTCTTTCTTTTGGGAGGAACCATCCTTTTTTCTTGCAGAAAAGATGGAGATGTTGGCCTATCCTTGATTGGTGACGAGTTAACGACACAGTTGGTCGATACATTTCCACTTCAATTTTCCATACAGCGGGAAGATACCTTACAAATTAAAAATACAGGACGTCATCTTTTGGGGGTATTAAATGATCCTCAATTCGGAAGAACCTCGGCGCAATTTTGTACTCAACTGATTCCTTCCACCGCTTTAACTCCAAATTTTTCAAATCTAAAGATTGATTCAGCCTTATTGTCGTTTCCTTTTTTAGGTTATTTCGGTGATACTAATTCGGTAATTCAGGTAACGGTTAAAGTATTAGGGAAGCGGATTTATTCCGATTCGGTTTATTCTCAATTTTCCGATTTTTCTAACCAAATCAATCGAGTAGGGGGGGCAACCTTCCGAAATATTCAGCCTTCGGTTACGAAACAGTACCGTGAGCCTACTGGATCCGGCGGAGATACGTTGGTTACTAGAAATGCCATGCTGAGGATTCCGATCGATACCAATTTGGCTAAATTGCTTCTGCTATCTAACAAAACCAGTTCATCGGCAGATTTTCTCAATTTTTTCAATGGATTTTCAGTTGAAGCAAAATTGATTTCAGGTAACGGTTTAGTCGTTTATTTGGCACCGGCTTTGTCTCTTTCTGGGTTAAATATATACTACCACGACGCTGGTTCATTCAAGCGATATGATTTCAATGTAAGTTCATCTTGTGCATGGAAAAATACCTTTGACTACCAATATTCAAATTCTGAAGCTCAAAGAGCCTTGAATTCCGGCCAGGTAGTTCAAGATAAATTATTCGTTGAAGGAATGGCCGGGTTCAAAACGAAGGTGACCATTTCAAATTTAAGAAGTATCCTTACCAACAAAGATATTGTAATTCAAAAAGCGTTTTTTGAATTCCCAGTTCATCCATCCCAAACTAAAATTATCAATCAAATTACTCCCCGTATTGGGATGGTAGCCGTTGATTCTAACGGCAAACCGAGTCCGGTACCAGACCAGTTTTTCGATTATTTTGGAGGGCAATACAACTCCATCAAAAATACCTACGAAATTAACCTGACTCAGTATTTCCAAAAACTTATCTACCAATCGAACGATTACGGATTTTATATTTTATCTTCGAATGGAATCCAAGACGGTACACGGGTAGTATTGAATTCCAATAAAACCCTAACTCCGCCAAAATTAACCATCATTTACACCAAAATACCATAACGTATGTGTGGAATTGTAGCTTACGTGGGAAAGCAACAAGCTTCCCCAATCTTATTAAAAGGACTTCAACGACTTGAATATAGAGGTTATGATAGTGCCGGAATTTGTTTAATTCAAAACAATTCTTTTGTTGTTCACAAAACAGCAGGAAAGGTTTCGGATCTTAAAAAAATGGTTGATTCTGGAATTCATGAAGGAACCATCGGAATTGGACATACCCGTTGGGCGACCCACGGTGAACCCAACGACCGAAATGCTCACCCTCACGTTTCTTTTCACAAAAGACTGGTAATTGTTCACAACGGAATCATTGAGAACTTTAGTTCGCTCAAAGTACGTTTGCAATCAAAGGGCATTCAATTTGAAAGTGATACCGATACGGAAGTATTGGTTAATTTCATCGAAGATATCATGTTGGAGGAGAATTTACCTTTTGATGAAGCCGTTCGAATTGCATTGAATGAAGTTCACGGTGCTTATGCTATTGTTGTGATGGATTCCCAAGAGCCTCGAAAATTGGTTGCCGCAAGAAAAGGAAGTCCACTGGTTTTCGGAGTTGGAATGGGTGAGTATTTTTTCGCATCTGATGCATCTCCAATCATCGAGTATACCAAAAAAGTAGTGTACCTCAATGATTCAGAAATGGTGGTATGTGATGACAAAGGTTTTGTCGTTAAAACCATTCAAAATGAAGTAAAAACAGCAAAAATTCAAGAAATTGAAATGGAGTTGGAAGCCATCGAAAAAGGTGGATTCGATTCCTTTATGCTCAAGGAAATTTTTGAACAACCCAAGGCCATTACCGACTCTCTCCGTGGTCGTTTGGACTTGAATCGTGGAAATATAAAAATGGCTGGATTGGAAGAATATCGTTCTAAATTCATCCATGCTAATCGAATAATAATTGTTGCCTGTGGAACTTCGTGGCATGCTGGCTTGGTGGGTGAATACCTCATCGAAGAATTTGCACGAATTCCAGTGGAGGTGGAATATGCATCTGAGTTCCGTTATCGCGATCCAGTGATAAATCAAAATGATGTGGTTATCGCCATCTCACAATCGGGAGAAACGGCCGACACCCTAGCTGCTATCGATTTAGCAAAACAACGTGGAGCCACCATTTTTGGTATTTGTAATGTGATTGGTGCATCGATTCCTCGTGCAACTCACGCTGGGGCTTATACTCATGCTGGACCTGAAATTGGAGTTGCATCCACCAAAGCGTTTACTGCACAGGTGTCATTGCTAACCATGATTGCTATTTGGTTGGGTCAGGAAAAAGGGAATTTGTCTCAATCTGAATCACTGTCTTTGATGACCGAATTAGAGCAAATTCCTTCCAAAATAGAAGAGTGTTTAAAAGTAAATTCCCTCGTTGAAGTGATTTCAGCCAAGATCAAAGATTCGACCAATGCCCTTTACTTGGGACGAGGTTATCTGTTCCCGGTAGCATTGGAAGGTGCTTTGAAATTAAAAGAAATTTCGTACATCCACGCCGAAGGATATCCTGCAGCTGAAATGAAACACGGACCGATAGCCTTGATCGATGAAGCCATGCCTGTGATTGTTGTTGCGCCCAAAGGTGCACAATACGATAAACTGGTAAGTAATATCCAAGAGGTTAAAGCGAGAAAAGGAAATGTCATTGCCATCGTCACCGAAGGCGATACGGAAGTAAAAGCCTTGGCTGATCATATCATAGAAATCCCTGATGCTCCCGATCCACTTTTGCCTTTGCTTACCGTGGTACCTTTGCAGCTTTTGTCATATCACATTGCCGTGATGCGAGGTTGTAACGTAGATCAGCCACGTAATTTGGCAAAATCCGTTACGGTGGAGTAATGCCAAATGGTATGTAAATATCATTCAGAAGTTAAAATTGCCATCATGGATTTTATACTCTTTGATTAAAATTGATTGCTTCTTGCAACGTTGTTTTTTTTAAGATATCAGGAGTTTTCTCAAAATGATGAACAATTGGATTGAAACAAACCATGAACTTAGGAAAACCTTTGTTTTTAAAACATTCCAAGAAGCAATGGAGTGGATGGCCAAAGTAAGTGTTATCGTAGAAAAGCTCAACCACCATCCAACCTGGACCAACGAGTACAACAAGGTGCATGTATGTTTAACGACGCACGATGCAGGAAATACCGTTACCGAAAAAGATCGAGAATTGGCCCGATCGATGGATTTTATGGAAATCCATGATAGGGCAAAATGATAAAAAAAAACCGCCGATCGGCGGTTTTTTTCGTAAAGATTACTTTCTAATTTTTTCAGACACATGAAAGAGTCCGGCCATTCGGGTGGCTACCCCGTTTTCCACCTGATCTAAAATAATGCTGAACGGCCCATCGGCTACGTCGGAACTCAATTCAACACCACGATTGATGGGACCTGGGTGCATGATCACTAGATCTTTCCCCACTTTCTCCAATCGTTGACGATCAATTCCAAAGTACGTTCGGTATTCGCGAAGAGACGGAAAATAAGAAACCTCTTGTCGTTCCAATTGAATACGTAATACCATGGCAACATCGCACCATGCCAAGGTTTCGTCAACGTTATGGCTAACCTCTACACCTAAACTGCGGATGTGTTTTGGGATTAAAGTTTTGGGTCCGCATACCACTACATTAGCACCAAGTTTTTGAAGGCAGAAAATATTGGATAATGCTACACGGCTGTGAATAATATCGCCAATGATTCCCACTTTTACTCCTTCGAGGGTACCAAATTTCTCGCGTATGGAATAGGCATCTAGAATGGCTTGAGTGGGGTGCTCATGGGCTCCATCACCGGCATTGATGATTCTGGCTTGAACTTCTTTAGCTAAAAAGTGGGCAGCACCGGGGTAGGAATGACGAATAACAACTACATCAACCTTCATGGCCAAAATATTATTCACTGTATCGACCAACGACTCTCCTTTTTTTACAGAAGAACTTGAAGATGAAAAGTTAATAACGTCAGCACTTAGTCGTTTCTCGGCCAATTCAAAGCTGAGTTTGGTTCTGGTGCTATTTTCGAAGAAAAGATTGGCGATGGTAATATCGCGTAAAGAGGGAACTTTTTTAATAGGTCGATTGATGACCGCTTTAAATTCATCGGCGGTATGAAAGATGAGCTCTAAATCTGACCGTTGAAGCTCTTTAATGGAAATCAAATGATCGGTACTAAGCATCTAATTCAGGATTAAAAATATGCACTTCAGAATGGGGTTGCCAAACAACCTTCACTTTTTGCGAGCGTACGGTATCAACTTTCAGGCCGCAATAATCGGCCTCGATGGGAAATTGTCGCGATTTATTGCGGTCGATCAGAACCAGCAATTCTACCGATTCCGGGCGTCCGAAATCAATGAGGGCATCTAAGCCCGAGCGAATGGTTCGCCCGGTAAAAAGAACATCATCAATGAGAATGACTTTTTTCTCTTCAATCAAAAATGAAATGTCTGTTTTCGCAGGAATGAGTCCGCCCGAATGTTGGCGAAAATCGTCTCGATGGAACGTAACATCCAATTCTCCGTAGGGAAATGAATATCCTACTTTCGCTTGCAGTGCTTGGTGTAACTGACGAGCAAAGATGCTGCCTCTGGGTTGAAGGCCAATCAAAACCAAATTTTGGTAATTAGGATGGCGCTCCATGATTTGTGCAATCAATCGTTGAATAATCAGATTGATTTGGGTTTGGTTGAGAATGATTTTTGGATTCATGAATCAAATACAAACATAAAAAAAAACCTCTCGAAATTCGAGAGGTTTTTATCATTAAGCTTCTTCCGAATCTTCGGTATCAGCTTTTTTCTTACTTGCTTTTTTAGGAGCAGCTTTTTCTTCTTCATCGAATTGCGCTTTCAATGCAGAAAGTGCATCCAATTCGCCCATGGTTGAAGGACCAGAATCAGCAACAGTAGTTACTTTCTTCTTTTTCTTCAATTCATTTTTAGCTTCAGATGAGTCAGAAGTTGAATCAGCTTTGGTCTCTTCCCAAGTACGGGCGTGAGATACCATGATTTTACGAGAATCTTTGTTGAACTCAATCACTTTGAAGTTAACTGTAGCACCGTTTTCAAGGCTATTTCCATCTTCCTGACGCAAATGTTTCTTTGGGCAGAAAGCTTCAAGGCCATGCGATAAAGCAACAACAGCTCCTTTATCTTCAACGCTGATCACTTTTCCTTCATGGGTGCTTCCTTCGTAGAAGATGGACTCATAAGTATCCCATGGATTTTCTTCCAATTGTTTGTGGCCTAAGCTCAAACGACGATTTTCAGTGTCGATTTCCAAAACAACCACTTCCAATTCAGCACCTTTTTTGGTGAACTCAGATGGGTGATTGATTTTCTTTGTCCAAGACAAATCAGAAACGTGAACCAAACCATCAACTCCTTCACCTAATTCAACGAACAAACCAAAGTTGGTTAAGTTACGAACAATTCCTTTGTGCTTAGAGTTTACTGGGAAACGATCTGCAATATTGATCCATGGGTCAGCAGAAAGTTGCTTAATACCCAATGACATCTTACGCTCTTCGCGATCGATGGACAATACGACAGCTTCTACTTCATCGTTCACTTGGTGGAAGTCTTGTGGATTACGTAGGTGTTGGCTCCAGCTCATTTCTGAAACGTGGATCAAACCTTCGATTCCTGGCATGATTTCCAAGAAGGAACCGTAATCGGCAACGGTAACGATTTTACCTTTAACGATACTTCCTGCAGTTACATCTTCTGGAAGAGAGTTCCATGGATGTGGCTGCAATTGTTTCATACCAAGAGAGATACGCTTCTTGTCGTCATCAAAGTCAAGAACAACCACCTGGATGGTAGCGTCCAATGAAACCATATCGGATGGGTGGTTGATGCGACCCCAAGACATATCGGTGATGTGCAAAAGTCCATCTACGCCACCAAGATCGATGAATACACCGAAATCGGTCATGTTTTTCACAACGCCTTCGAGAACTTGGCCTTTTTCCAAACGAGAAATGATCTCCATTTTCTGAGCTTCCAAGTCGTTCTCAATCAATACTTTGTGAGAAACTACGGCATTGCGCAATACTTCATTCACTTTTACAACCTTGAATTCCATGGTCTTGCCCACGTATTGGTCGTAATCGCGAATGGGTTTGATATCGATTTGTGAACCAGGTAAGAAGGTTTCAATGCCTTCAACTTCCACAACCAAACCGCCTTTGGTACGTGTACGAACGCGACCAGTGATGATCTCGTCGTTCGCGTGGGCGTGCTTGATGCGCTCCCAAGATTTCAACAAGCGAGCATTTCGGCGTGATAATACCAAATGACCGTCTTTGTTTTCTGGAGAAATAATCAAAACATCAACGATTTCGCCGATTTTGATTTCCTCCATGTCGCGGAACTCATTCAATGGAATAAGACCGTCTGACTTGAATCCTACGTTAACAACGACATCGCGTTCGCCAACAGATACAATGGTTCCTGGAACAACTTCACCTGGATTAAGGGAAGTAACCGAACCTTCGTACATTTTTTCGAACTTCTCACGGTCATTTACCGAATAGTGATTCTGACCACGATAGTCGGAATCCCAATCGAAATCGCCTTGGGTAGGAGCTTGGAACTTGGGAGATTCCATTTTGAGGGGTTCCTTAACCTCAGAATGGGTGGAAGCAGTTGAAGCTTGTGCTTCAGTGGCATTGGAAACAACCTGTTCCAATTCCTTGTCGTTTTGATTTTCTACTGACATTCAGTAATAATTCCTTTCTTGCTTCATTAGAAGCGGTCGCAAAGATAGGAACTTATCCACATAAGTCCAACCCTTTTGGAAATAAAAAAAGCCCCAATATTATGGGGCTTTTTTGCGATTAAGTTTTTGATCATCAAGGGAAAATTCCAAGTAATTCGTAGGAAGTCGCAATTTTTTTAACGGCAACCATAAATGCTGCTGTTCTTAAATCAGGACAACCTGGGGTGGATTTGTAGGTGTGACGAATTTCATGGTAAGCATTAATCATGGTTTCTTCTAAACCTGAATACACCAAATCTTTTTCTCCTGCCCCTTGAACGATGGTTTTGCGTTGAACCTCCGTAGCTTTTTTGCCCGTCATTTCTTCCACCATTTTAAGAATATCATGCGCGCTGTTTTCTTCGAAACGTTTGGTTAAACGACCGAAACGAACGTGGCTTAAGTTTTTCAACCATTCGAAATAAGAAACGGTTACCCCACCAGCATTCAAATACATGTCAGGAACCACGATGATTCCTTTTTGTGCAAGAATAGGTTCAGCATCAGCGGAAACTGGTCCATTGGCTGCTTCACCAATCATTTTTGCTTTGATTTTTCCAGCGTTTTCAGCGGTAATTTGGTTTTCCAACGCAGCTGGAATCAAAATATCACATTCCAATTCCAAAGCCGCACCTGAATTTTCCAAGTTGGTGGCTCCAGGGAAGTTCAATAAACTACCGGTTGCTTTTCGGTGCTGGAAAACAGCCTCGTAATCCAACCCGTTTTCATTGTAAATGGCTCCTTCATACTCGGCAATGGCAATGATTTTGGCACCACCTTCAGCAAAAAACTTCGCTGTATGGTATCCAACGTTGCCCAATCCTTGAATAACGGTTGTTTTTCCTTCAATTCCTTTGGAAAGACCAATGGCTTTCATGTCGTCTTCGAAGTTACAAACCTCACGCATTCCGTAAAATACGCCCAAACCGGTAGCTTCGGTACGACCTTGAATTCCTCCTTGGCCAACTGGCTTTCCGGTAACGCATCCAAGAGCATCCAATTCACCATCTTTGAAAGAAGAGTAAGTGTCAACAATCCAGCTCATTTCGCGTGGGCCTGTTCCGTAATCCGGAGCTGGAACGTCGATTCCGGGGCCAATGAAATTCTTTTTAATCAATTCCATGGCGTAACGACGGGTAACGCGTTCCAACATGGGAACTGAAGTTGTTCTTGAATTGATTTTTACTGCACCTTTAGCTCCACCGAATGGAACATCAACAACAGCACACTTAAACGTCATGAGAGCTGCGAGAGCCATCACTTCATCTTGATCCACATTGTCGGCATAACGAATACCTCCTTTGGTAGGAAGTTTATGGTGGGAGTGTTCAACTCGGTATGCTTCAATTAATTGAATCTTTCCTTCGTCGTCTTTAACAGGGAAAGACATTTTGTAAACGCTATTGCATTCTTTAATGGTAGCCATAAGGCCTTCTGAATAGGGGAGAAACTGGGTTGCTTTTTCAAAGTTTCTCATCACATCTTGGTAAAAGCTGTGTGCCATAATAGATGAATTATTTCTTTTCGAGTTTAGTTAATTTTCTGTCTAAGTACACCAAAAAGGCAACTAGGCCGGCAAAAATAATGAGAATCACTCCGATAACAACATATATTTTACCTTCTTTCCTAAATTGATCGGCCATTTGAGGTTGTTGGGCAAATGAATTTATCCAAGTGAACAAGGATAAAAACAACATTAGTAAGAAATTTTTAGTCATTTTGTTCATCATGAAAGCATTTTTTTTATTTCCAAAGCCTTGATGCGGAAATATTGATGGGTCATCCAAAGGCCTAAGGCAAACCATCCAAAAATGGCGGGCCAGAATACCAATCTCATTCGGTTGTCAAGGTCGTATTTGTTGAAAGCTGGATTTCCTACCGCACCCGACCCCTGTCCACCAGGGTGCAAAGAAAATTCTGCATTTCGAGGAATAATGAAAAGGAGTGGGATGAGGGAGAAGAAAGCTAAAATGTTGTAAACTGCTGCAACTCGTGCTCGTTGTTGTTGTTCGGCGATGGCATTTCTTAAAACGAAATAAGCACCGTAAACCAAAATGGAGGCTAACGCACAAATTTGTTTGACGTCCCCGGCCCACCAATTCCCCCAGGTATATTGCGCCCACAACATGCCGGTGGCAAATCCCAATACCCCAAACACCGTTGAGGTTAGTGCAAAAGATTCAGCCAGTTGATCGGCCTCATGTTCGCCTTTTAAAAGGTAAAAAACAGAAAACAGAAAAGAGCAAAAAGCCAACAAAACCAATCCGAACCACATGGGAACGTGATAGTACAAATTTCGGATGGTCTCTTCCAAATTGGGTTTTGCAGGAACAGGCCCAATTAAACCCCAGGTAAAGGCATAAACCAAAAAAATAACCGCAATCCAACGATAGGCTTGGTGCATTTTCTTAGCTCCCACCACTTTTTGTACAAACGATTTTGAATTCATGTCCATTTAATCACGCCAAAGGTAAGGAAACAGCAAAAAAGAAAGTGCCCCCGTTAATAAAATAATGCCCGAAATTTGCCCAATTTCATGCATTGCCGTACTCCAAGGTAAACCATCCATGCCCATCTTTGAAATTTTGATCGCCAATAAGATGGTAGGAATCAATACCGGAAAACTTAAAACAGCCATGACTGATGCTCCAGAACGTGCTTTATGACTAATCGCACTTAAAAAAGTAAGAGCAACGGCAAGCCCCGTATTTCCTAAAAAAATGCCTGTAAAAAATAGGTCATATTTCTGAACTGGGGATCCCAAAAGCAAACTGTAAAACCCTAAAAGAATCATCGATAAAAAGAGCGATAGCATCCAGTGATAAATAATTTTAGCGACAAGAACGCTCTTTCCGCTAAACATGGTATAGAAATAAGCCATTCCCGATTTACTTTCTCCTACAAAACTTTTTGTAATAGCGTTCACCGCAGTAAACAAACTGAGAATCCAGAAAAGGGATAACCAAACCATGGGTTTTACACTTCCGAAGGCCAAATAACACAAAAAAACTACCGTTAAACTGTACCAAAAAACACCTTGAATGGCATATTTCTGTCGCCATTCAACCGTCCATTCTTTGCGTAAAATCTGTTTAATTTCTTGAATCATGCTCTTTTCGAGGCCAAAAAACCTGCTTTGCCCGCTTTTTCCACCACAAGAAAAGTTACCATCAACTGATTTCCTTCCTGTTTGAACAACAACGGATCTTTGTGGATGGTTTGTCCTTCCGGTAGCTTTGATTGAATTTGTTCAAAGTTGATTTCATTGACACTCATCAAATCGGTGTCGAATTCTAAAGGTAGCTTTACAGTAATGGTTTTCATTGTCGTGCAAATTTTCACCAAGAATTTTCCAAATCCAAACGAATTCTCCATTTTTGAATGACTTCCTTTAGGACAGGAATAAACTCAGTAGAGATCTTCTCCCATGGGTGTTCATGAAAAGGTGAAATATTTACTTCTAACCGTTGATTGCCATATTCAATCGAAGTAATCATGGAATGGCCTTCGGAATGGATTTTATGGCCACTCTTGGTAATACAAGTGAATGCTGGATTCCTTCCGAACCTCCAAGATTCACTTTCCAATTCAATTTTTTTAGCACTCCATTGCTGGGTATCTGGCATTCCCTCTATCGGTGCCATCGTTCCCCATTCCATTTCATAAATGGATTTTATGGCATGAAAAATATCTTCAGAGTTTTCAGGGAAAAGCCCGGTCGATTCCAAGTTCATCACCTTAGCACGCACCGAAGGTGAGGCCTTGCTTTCAATGTGATCCTGAACTTCCAGTGCGTTTTGCAAGGCCTGGAGATTGGTGTGGAACAACAGCGAACAGTGACTTATCATCCGTCCTCGACTAACCTTTTGGGCAGAACCTCCTACTTTTGAACCATTTACCATCAAAGAATTCCGTGGATTGGTGAATGCATCAAACCCTTTGGATTTCAGGAATTGAATGATGGGTGCGAAGAAAAAATCCCACTTTCCAACCCATTCGGTACGATGGGGGGTAATGAACGATAAATTTAGGCAGCCTAAATCGTGGTAAACCGTTCCGCCTCCCGATGTTCTGCGAACGATGGGGAGATGATTTTCGTACAGATAAGGAAGATTTAACTCTTGAAAAAGGTTTTGATTTTTTCCGATGATGGCGCTAGGGGCATTGAAATATCCCAGAAAAACAGGGTGTTCCAATGTTTCTTCCATCCAAACGTTTTCCAATGCCAGATTATCCCATGGATTTACCGATGAAGAAAAATAGAATTTCCAGTTCATTGAGGTTGAAAATTCTGTATCACGTTCATGGCGAATTGGTGTTGTTCTTCCGAAATATCCAAATGATACACGAAACGTACATGCATTTTGCCGAAACCGGCACATCGAATTCCAAAGGCAGCAAGCTGTTCGATAATGCCCGTGCCGTTTAGCGGAGCCATCACTTCAAAAATGATGATGTTGGTTTCGACCGGGTAGATCGATTGGATCCATGAACAATTTTTTAAGGTCGATTCCATTTCTTTGGCTCTTCGATGGTCATCGGCCAATCGGTCAACGTGATGATTTAATGCGAAAAGGGCTGCCGATGCCAAAATTCCACCTTGCCGCATCCCGCCACCAAGTACTTTTCTAACCCTACGAGCTTCGTGGATAAAGGTATGACTTCCAACTAAAACAGATCCAACGGGAGCGCCCAATCCTTTTGAAAAACAAACCGAAATGCTATCGAATTCTTTGCCTAAATCTTGGGTAGAATATCCTTTTGCGAGGCAGGCGTTGAATACTCGGGCTCCATCCAAATGCAGAAAAAGTCCGTGTTTTTGAGTAATTGATCTGATTTTTTTGATTTCTTCCAAATCGTAGCAACTTCCCCCACCCTTATTCATCGTATTTTCCAACGAAACAAGGCGGGTTCTGGGAAAATGAACGTTTTCTGGGTTGATGTTTTCCTCCACTTCTTCGGCAGAAATTCGTCCCCAATCTCCTTCCAATAAGCGCAAAGAAACAGAAGAAAGAAATGCCGGACCTCCGCCCTCGTACAGGTAGATGTGTGAATTTTTATGGCAAATAACCTCTTCCCTTGGACGAGTATGAACCGCCAAAGCAATTTGGTTGGTCATGGTTCCCGACGGACAAAATAGTCCGG
>JACCEC010827445.1_pt1 | contig 19811 bp, 22 predicted proteins | sample 7450121 | NCBI WGS metagenome assembly JACCEC01 (sample SAMN15323455, study PRJNA562643) | freshwater metagenome | isolation source: river surface water | place: USA:Blue River Watershed | collected 2017-08-18 | reverse complement strand
GCGGGAGGTGTGGGGGGAGTGGTTTTGGGGTGAGGGATGAAAAAGGGTGGCGGGGCGGGGGAAGGGTGGGCAGTCTGTTGGGGTTATGAGTGAGGCCACGAGTTCTTCGAAGCGAGGGTTCAAGATGTTGGTGTTCATCGCGGTGCTGTGTGTGAGCCTCGGGTTGAACGTTGTTTCGTGGTTTGGAAGTCCGGTGGCGAGTCCGGCTGGGGCGGTGCCGGAGCATGCGGATGTGAAGCAGAAGCTTCGCGAGGAGGTTTTGGTTCCGGGGAAAAAGGGGGAGACAGGGGCTGGCAAGAAGGTGGTGGTGATTCCGGTTTACGGGATTATTTCGGGCATTGGGGGTGATGAGGAGGATGGGGGCGGGTTGGCGCATGTGCTTGCGATGCTGAAGGCGGCACGAGTGGACGATTCGGTGGCGGCGGTGGTGCTGCGTGTGGATTCGCCGGGGGGTGAGGTGACGGCTTCGGACGTGTTGTTTCGGGCGGTGCGGGAGGTGGACCAGGTGAAACCGGTGGTGGTCACGATGGAGAGTGTGGCGGCCTCAGGCGGGTACTTTGTGGCGTGCGGTGGGCGCCACATTTTGGCGAATCCGTCCACGTTAACGGGTTCGATTGGGGTGATCATGCAGACGCTGAACTACCAGGTGTTGTTTTCGAAGTTGGGGATGGAGATGGTGACGTTTCGGAGTGGGGAGATGAAGGATTTGCTGAATGGCGGGCGTGAGTTGACGGAGAAGGAGCGGTCGCTGGTGCAGTCGTTGGTGATGGAGTCGTACGAGTTGTTTTTGAAAACGGTGGCGGAGTCTCGGAAGCTGGATGCGGAGGATTTGCGGAATGGCGTAGCGGACGGGCGTGTGATTTCGGGGTCTAAGGCGTTGGAGGCGAAGTTGGTGGACGAGTTGGGCGGGTATGATGAAGCGTTGGTGCGCGCGAAGGCGTTGGCGCAGGTTCCTGGGGCGCAGGTGATTCGGTACACGACGCCGGTGAGCTTTGGCCGGTTTTTCAAAATGTTTTCGAAGTCGGCGGTGGAAGGGGTGTCGGTCCGGTTGGAAGCACCGGAGTTGGGGTTGGGTCGGGGGACGCTGATGCGTGGGCGGATGTATTTTGCGGCACCGCTGTTGGTGCCGTAACTCGAGGGCGATGTTTGAGTCGATGGGCACGGTGGGGACGGTGTGGCTTTGGCTGGCGGGGGTGGGGCTGGGTTTGCCGATTTTGTTTGGGGTGGTGTTTTATGTAATGGCGGCGTTGAGCATGCGGCATCAGGAGGGCAGTCGGGTGCCGTTGCGCGAGTTTGATTTGGGGGATTTGTTTTTGGGGGCGGGGTTGGTGGCGTTTTTTGTGGCGAGCGGGTTGCGGTCGATGGTGCGGGGGGAGCGGGTTCCTGTGGATGCAATGGAGGTCAATGCGGGGTCAGGGATGATGGTGTTGTTTTTGGCGTCGACCCTGATTTTTCGCATGTTGCGGAGGATGCCGGTTGGGGTTGTTTTTTCGGGAGATGGGGGCGGGGGCGGGTTCGGGTTGATTTTGATGCGGGCTGCTTTGTGGTTAGCGGCGGCGTTTCCGGTGGTTTGGGCGGTGCACTTGTTGAGTGGCGTTTTGATTGGGGGCGGTAGCGGGGAGCAGGGATCGGTGACGCTTTTGCGGAATGCGATTGGCGCTCGCGACTGGCCGCTGATTTCGGCGATGTCGTTTTCCACGGTGTTGGTGGCGCCGGTTGCGGAGGAGGTGATTTTTCGGGGGATTTTTTATCCGGCGTTGAGGCGGTATTCGAGCGGGGTGGTGGCGGCGATTTTCACGAGCTTGGCCTTTGGATTGTCTCACGCCCCCGTTCAGGTTTCCCCGGGATTGGCGGTGTTGTCGGGGTGCTTGATTATTGCGTATGAGCGTTCGGGGACGCTGTGGGTTCCCATTGTGATGCACGCGGTTTTCAATGGAACGTCGATGCTCTGTTTGTACGCCGACACGCAGGGGTGGCTGACGCGGTGAGGTATGGAGGAGGATTTTGCCGAGCTTTCGGGGCTGACCGTGCGGGAGATTGGGGAGGACCGGTTGGTGGAGATGATTCGGCGCCTGTGCCGTCCGACGGAGGTTGGCGGGGTGGTTCAGGGCATTGGGGATGATTGTGCGGTGGTGGAATGGGGCGCGGGGCGCGGGTTGTTGAAGACGGATGCGGTGGTGGAAGGGGTACACTTTTTGCCGGAGACCGAGCCGACGCGGGTGGGGGCGAAGGCGTTGAAGCGGGTGTTGAGTGATTTGGCGGCGGCGGGTGGGCGCGGGGGCAATGTTTTGGTGACGCTCGGGGTGAGTTCTGAAACGAGGGTTGAATGGGTGCGAGGCGTTTACGAGGGGTTGGTGACGACGGCGCGCCGGTTGGGGGTCTCGGTGATTGGGGGGGAGACGGTGGAGTGTCCTTCGCTTCGGATGATTTCAGTTTCTGTGGCAGCGGAGACGGGGTCGACAGGGAGTGTGCCTGGACGCGCGGGTGCTCGGGTGGGGGATGCGATTTGCGTGACGGGCGTGTTGGGCGGATCGTTCGCGTCGGAGTGGCATTTAGAGTTTGAGCCTCGGTTGATGGAGGGGCGGTGGTTGGTTGAAGGGGGGTGGGTGACGGCGATGATGGATATTTCGGATGGGTTGGGGCGGGATTTGGGGCGACTCGCGAAGCGTTCGGGGTGTGGATTTCGGTTATTTGCAGCGGCAGTTCCGTTGCGAGAGGGCGCCGATGTGGGTGGAGCGTTGAGTGACGGGGAGGATTTTGAGCTGCTGCTGACGGTGGCTGCGGAGCGATTGGAGGCGTTGCGCGAAGCGTGGGCTGTTGCGTTCCCCGGACTGGCGCTCACGGTAGTGGGGGAGATGACGGAGTCGGGGATGAGTGAATGCGTGGGGGAGGGCGGACTGAAGGATTTGTCGCGGGCCGGATGGGAGCATTTCGCGAAAACCGTCTAGTCTGAGAAGCGCACGGTTGACGCCACGGCGCGTTCTCTTCAACGTGGGTGAAACTATGGGTAAACAGTACAACAAAATCGAGAAGCGCCGCCGCCGCGCTGCTTATCTCAGTCGTCGCAAGGAGAAAGCCAAACAACCCGTCGCCACCAAGTCGGCGGTCACGAAGAAGTCCGTGAAGCCGGCTGAACCTGTCGCTGAGGCGTCTCAGGATGCGGCGCCTGTTGCTGCAGCGCCCAAGAAGACGCGGAAGCCGAAAGCCGCGAAGGAGGCTCCTGCGAAAGAAGCTGCCGCTGAGTAGAGAGTTATTTTTTGAAGGAGCGCCGGAGCAATCCGGCGCTTTTTTTTTGCGGAAATCACGTTTCGTTCGATTTCGGCGGCTCTGGGGTGAACCTTGGTTCCCCCGTCAGATTCCATTTCCGATGTTGGGCCGGAGCCAGCGGACGGCTTCCTCGAGGGGGATTCCTTTGCGCTGGGCGTAGTCGGTGACTTGGTCCATTCCGATTTCAGCCACGTTGAAGTATTGCGATTGCGGGTGTGCGAAATACCAACCGCTGACGCTTGATCCTGGCCACATGGCGAAGCTCTCGGTGAGGCGGATTCCGATTCGCGATTCCACATCGAGTAAGTTCCAGAGGGTAGCCTTCTCCTGATGATCTGGGCAGGCGGGGTAGCCGGGGGCGGGACGGATTCCTCGGTATTTTTGCTTAATGAGTTCGGAGTTGTTGAACTCGTCGCGGGTTTCATAACCCCATTGGATGCGGGCCTGCTCGTGCATGTACTCCGCCAAGGCCTCTGCGAGGCGGTCTGCAAGGGCCTCCGCCATGATGATTTGGTAGTCGTCATTCTGCGCCTTGAACTCCGCGACCAGTTCGGCGAGACCGCCCCCTGAGGTGACGGCAAAGGCGCCGATGTGGTCTTGGACTGCTGCGGTTTCCGGAGCGATGTAGTCTGCGAGGCAGCGGTAGGGTTTGCCTGCCTCTCGTTTGATTTGCTGGCGCAGGAAGTGGAGCGGGACGGATTTTTCGTCGGGTCGATCGGGGTTTGGCGCGACGAGGACATCGTCTCCTCGGCGTGTTGCGGGGAAGAATCCGTATACGGCGCGGAGTTCGAGCAGGTTTTGGTCGACAATCCGATTCAGCAGGGTTGTTGCATCGTTAAAGAGTTCGGTCGCCTGTTTGCCGTATTCGGGGTGGGTGAGGATGTTGGGGTAGACGCCGCGGAGTTCCCAGGTGTGGAAGAATGGGGACCAGTCGATGTACTCGACGAGTTTTCGGAGTTCGAGGCGCTCGGTGCGGAGGGTTCCCTTGGGGTTGACCGGCGGCAGTTGTGAACCGTTTGAGGGATCGCCGGAGGAGAGCACGATGGCTCCGGTGAAGGCGGGTGGGGGGACGGTTTCGGGGGTGAACTCGAACACGGGCGCGTTGAGTCGCGCTTCGGCGATGGGGCTGAGTACGTTGGCGGATTTTTGGAGCGTGGCGCGGAGGTAATCCTGCGTGGCCTTGAGGTCGGCGAGGAATCCTGGGCGTTGGTCTTTGCTGATGAGCGCGCCGACGGTTGGGACGGCGCGGCTGGCGTCGAGGACGTGGACGACGGCGTGTTGGTAGGACGGCGCTATTTTGACTGCGGTGTGGGCTTTGCTGGTGGTGGCACCACCGATGAGGAGGGGGATGGTGAATCCTTGGCGATTCATTTCCGAGGCCACGTGAATCATCTCGTCGAGTGACGGGGTGATGAGCCCGCTGAGGCCGATGACATCGACTTGGAGTTCCCGTGCTTTCTCGAGGATTTTTTCGCAGGGGACCATGACGCCGAGGTCGACGACCTCGTAGTTGTTACAGCCGAGGACGACGCCCACGATGTTTTTGCCGATGTCATGAACATCGCCTTTGACAGTGGCGAGCAGGACTTTGCCTTGTGCCGACTGGTCGCCCGAGGCGCGTTTTTCGGCCTCCATGAAGGGGGTGAGGTATGCCACGGCCTTTTTCATGACGCGGGCAGATTTGACGACTTGAGGGAGGAACATTTTTCCTTCACCGAAGAGGTCTCCCACGACGTTCATGCCGGACATGAGCGGTCCTTCGATGACTTCGAGGGGGCGCTTGAACTGTTGGCGCGCTTCCTCGGCGTCGGCTTCGACATGGTCGGCGATGCCTTTGATGAGGGCGTGCTTGAGTCGCTCTTCGACGGGAGCGTTGCGCCACGCTTCGGTGACGGCTGGGTCCGCGGTTTTTGAACCGGACTTGTAGGTTTCCGCGAGGGTGATGAGGCGTTCGGTGGCGTCGGGACGTCGGTTGAGGAGAACGTCCTCCACGCAGACGAGGAGTTCGGGTTCGATTTGTTCGTAGACCTCAAGCATGCCGGCGTTGACGATGCCCATGTCGAGTCCGGCCTTGATTGCGTGGAAGAGGAAGGCCGAGTGCATGGCTTCTCGGACTTTGTTGTTTCCTCGGAAGCTGAAGGAGATGTTGGAGATGCCTCCGCTGACTCGGGCGCCTGGGAGATTTTGTTTAATCCAAGCGGTGGCGCGGATGAAATCGACGGCGTAGTTTGCGTGTTCGTCGATTCCGGTGGCGACGGTGAGGACGTTGGGGTCGAAGATGATGTCCTGAGGGGGGAAGTTGATTTTCTCGGTGAGGAGGCGGTAGGAGCGGGTGCAGATATCGACTCGGCGTTGGTAGGAATCGGCTTGGCCAGTTTCGTCGAAGGCCATGACGACGACGGCGGCTCCGTATTTTCGGATGAGGGATGCTTGTTCGAGGAACTTGGATTCTCCTTCTTTGAGGGAGATGGAGTTGACGATTCCTTTGCCTTGGAGGCATTCGAGGCCGGCTTTGATGACGGACCATTTGGAGGAATCGACCATGACGGGCACTCGCGCGATGTCGGGTTCGCTGGCGATGAGGTTGAGGAACCGGCGCATGGCGGCTTCGCCATCGAGCATGCCTTCGTCCATGTTGACGTCGATGACTTGGGCTCCGTTGTCGACTTGTTGACGGGCGACGTTGACGGCTTCCTCGAACTGGTTGTTGAGGATGAGTTTCGCGAACTTGGGCGAACCGGTGACGTTGGTACGTTCGCCGATATTGACGAAGTTGGTGCGTTTCTCGATGGAGAAGGGTTCGAGGCCGGAGAGGCTGGTTCGCCAGGACTCTGGGGAGTGGTTGGCGACGGTGGCTGGTTCTGGGAGGGGGCGCGGGGCGTGTTTTGCGACGGCGTCCGCGATTTTTCGGATATGGGCTGGGGTGGTTCCGCAGCAGCCTCCGACGATGTTGAGGAGGCCGCTTTCGGCCCACGTTTCGAGTTGGGGGGCGAGGGATTCTGGGGTTTCGGGGAAGCCGGTTTCGGAGAGGGGGTCGGGGAGGCCGGCGTTGGGGTAGGCGCTGGTGAGGACGGTGCTGCAGGCGGCGAGTTCCTCCATGCGGGGGCGCATTTCTTTCGGGCCGAGGGCGCAGTTGATGCCGACGCTGAGGAGGGGGACGTGGCTGATGCTGTTCCAGAATGCTTCGGGGGTTTGTCCGGTGAGGCTACGGTCGCTATTGGCTTGCGTGAAGGTCACGGAAGCCATGAGGGGGATGATTTTGCCGTTGCCGGCGGTTGGGCCGGAGGGGGTGAGCGCGCGGAGGCCGAGGGCTTCGAAGACATCGAGGATGGCAGCGAAAGCGGCTTTTGCGTTGAGCGTGTCGAAGATGGTTTCGACGAGGAGGGTGTCGACTCCCCCTTCGATGAGGGTTTCGACCTGTTGCCGGTAGGCGAAGCGGAGTTGGTCGAAGGTGACGGTGCGGAAGCCGGGGTCATTGACGTCGGGGGAGAGCGATCCGGTGACGGGCATGGGCCCGATGGCGCCGGCGACGAACCGGGGTGAGCCGGTTCGGTTCGCGATTTCGTCGGCGGCGGACCGGGCAATTTTTGCCGCTGCGAGGTTGATTTCGCGGACGGTTTCAACGAGGGCTTGGTTGTGAATGACGCGATCGAAGAACTCGGGATCTTTTTTGCCGTGGGGCTCTTCGGCGAAGAGGAAGTCGTGTTGGCCAATGGTGGTGGCGGAGAAGGTGTTGGTTTCGATGATATCGGAACCGCCTTCGAGGTATCCTGCGTGGATTTCGCGGATGACCTCTGGGCGCGTGAGGAGAAGGATTTCGTTGTTTCCTTTGAGGTCTTTTCCGGACCAGTTTTTGAATCGGTCACCTCGGTAGTCGGATTCGCCGAGTTTGTACCGCTGGACCATGGTGCCCATCCCTCCGTCGAGCAGGGCGATACGTTGGGAGAGGAGTTTTCCGAGCGGGTGGGATGACAGCATTTGCCGTTGATTAAACGCGTCGGTATGGTGGGGTTCAAGAAGTGACCGTGTCTGACAAAGCCAGAGTGTGTCAGCGTTAAATCAGAGGGACGTTTTGCGATGAAATCATCAACTGTGAGTTGGAAAAGGGGGAGCGTTCTTTCGCTTTTGGTGGCGCTGGTATTTTGGGTCTGCGCGGGGGGCATCTCGCGCGGCCAATCTTCGACCCTGCGAGCGACAATCAAGACGGAGATGGGAGACATGCAGTTCGAGTTGTGGCCCGATGCGGCGCCGCAGACGGTGGCGAACTTCGTGTTTCTGGCGGAGATTGGGTTCTATGACGGGTCGGGCTTTCATCGCATTATCAAGGATTTCATGATTCAGGGCGGAGACCCGTCGTCTCGGTATTCGGCGCTGACGGGTTTGTACGGAAGTTGTGGTCCGGGCTACGGGATACCCGACGAGTTTCACGATCGAGGAGTGAAAGTGGTGGATGTTGTTTTGAACGAGTCCACTGAGGTGGCGATTTCCTCGGTCTCTGGGATTTTCGTTGGTCAAACGGTTCGTGGGGATGGGATTCCACAGGATGCGACAGTTTCTGCAGTGACCGAGGTAGGGATAACTTTGTCTGTGCCATCTACGAGGACAGGCACCTCCCGCCTCAGGTTTGGGACGCAGCATGTTCGTGGTGTGCTGTCGATGGCGCACAGTTCGGCTGCGAACTCTGCTGGGAGCCAATTTTTCGTTGTCACGAAGGATGCTCCGCATCTGGACGGGGGGTATGCCGCTTTTGGAAGGCTGATTTCAGGCGATGATGTGTTGACGGCGCTTTCTGAAGTGGAAGTGGGTACAAGCGCGGGGGGAGAGTCTAGCTTGCCGGTAAAGATGCCCAAAATTAAGTCGGTAAAGACTTTTGGATCTCAGCCTCTCTCGAAGGCGAGCTTCTCTGGACGAACTTTTGGGGGGGGCTTATTCCCAGAGTCGGGGGTCGACTTCGGTGCTTGGGGCTTACTTTCCAACTTTCCTGTTGGGACTGCGAGTGATTCGCAGGCGGTATTGGAGGATAGGGCTCAGACACGAGGCGAGTTATTTGGCCGATTGTTTGCGCCGCGTTCGAGCGGGTATTGGACGGCGACTTTGGGGCCGGTGGGTAAGACGTCGCAGAGCTGTTCGCTCAAACTGAAGGTGAATCCAGATAATTTACTAGGCACGAGCAGTGACATTCCCGTGGTTGTGACGATGTACGACCGTGGAGGAGGCGTATTCTCGGGAGTAGCGGCTCGGAGCGCCATTTTAGCATCGGGGCAAATCCCAAAAAAAACGGGTGAGACCGATAGTTATTATTTCGTGAAAAAACTGTCAGGTGTCTCGGTCGAGAGAAGGAGTTGGCAGGGCACTGGCAGTCAAGTGAGGGTGACTGTTGAGCTCTTGCAGAACGTGTATAATGTCCGAACGAATGCTGAGGTTAGTTCTGAGGCCACTTCAGCGAAGTTTTTGGGGTTCAGTTCTGATATCCCGGCGCAGGTGGCGACACGTCACACTGCAACAATCTCGGCTCCGGGAGATCTGCTGGCTGACGGGGGGTTTGACTATCGGAGGGGAGAGTTCAGCCCCGTTCCGGTGGTTGCTGGGAATGGCTACCTTTCATCGTCCGTGGTTCAGGGGTTGTTTTCGGCGGTTGTGAAACTTCCGAATGACAGGTCTGCTTCGATGTCACTCCCGGCGCGCATGAGTGGTTTGCGCTGCTTGATTCCGGTCTCGCACGCGGCGGTTTCTGCGGGCGCGTTTGTGAGGCTGTCGGGGCAGTTCGAGTTAGGCGCGGGGGCGACTGTTGGTGAGATTGATTGGTTCCACTGGCCGAAGAGCTCTGGAGAAAGGATTACTGACTATTTCTATGGTCGCTCGTCGTTGAAGGTGGAGCCTTACGCTGCGGCACCTGTCGGTCGGCTTGGTTTGTTTTCCTCGGGAGACACCGTTGCGTCGTTGCAGCTTTTCGGGCAAATCACAAAGAAACTGAGCGTTGGTTCGGTGCCGAGGAGAGGTGTCCAAGCGTTAGCCGAGATCCCGAGTGCATCGAATAAATCCCCTGCGCGAATCACGGTTGACCCGACGACGGGCGTTTTCACAGGGACGTTCCAAGAGTACACTAGCGCCAATAAGTGGGTGAAAAGAAACATCGCTGGTGTGCTGCTCCAGTCGAGCCGGATTGGGCGCGGTTATTCAGCGCGCGATTCGGAGGTGATTGCGACTGATCTTAGCGCCACCGTACCGTAGGAAGGGCGTCACTTGACGCTCTGGCACAACTGATGCTCAAACACAGCTATGATTGACCGCCTCTTTGCGAGCCCAGTGTACGAAGGCTCGAAAAAACTCTTGGACGTCTCTTTGATGCGGCATGAGGCACTGACTTCGAACATCGCGAACATTGAAACGCCAGGGTACAAGCGAGTTGACATTCACAACGATTTTGCAGCGGCTTTTGCTGACGCATTGAAGGGGGGGGCTGTTCGCGGACTGAAGATGCCCGAGGTGACGCAGGACATCGCGGCTCGTTCACAGAGGAAAGATGGTAACAATGTGGTGTTGGATGAGGAGTTGATGCAGATGGGAAAAAATGTGATTGAGTACGAAACGCTGACCGATTTTGTGAGCGGAAGCTTGAAGCAGCTCCGCGTGGCGATTTCTGGGAAGTCGATTTAGTTTCATAGCTTATGAATTTTATCTCAGGAATTAAAGCTACTTCGAGCGCTCTTAATGCGGAGCAAATCCGGATGGATATTGTTGCTCAAAACATTGCGAACGCTCAGACGACCAAGGATTTGGATGGCAATCCCTACCAGAGGAAGATTGTGACGTTTGAGTCGGTAATGCTTGGCCAGCCGGGCTCAAATGAGAAGGGGGTCAAAATCACCGAGGTAAAGGCGGACGAGTCCGACGGTGACATCGTTTTCAATCCTGGCCACCCTCACGCGGACCGTGAGGGGATGGTGAGGATGCCGAATGTGAAAATCGCGACGGAAATGGTGGATTTGATGAGTGCCTCACGCGCGTACGAAGCAAACCTTTCAGTGGTGCGAAATGCCCGGCAGATGGCCATGCGGGCGCTTTCGATTGCTCGGTCCTAGGTTTCCTGATTTCAAGTCATGCAAATACCAGCATTGGGCAATATCGGTAAGGTGATGCAAACCCCAGCAGATATGGAGGCTATGAGTGGCGCTCTTCCGTTGTCGGGAGGGGGGCAGGGTGTTCAGCGGTCGAAAGCTGGGTCGGCAGTCGCGCGCGCGGGGCGAGACGAGTTTTCCGATTTTTTGACGAAAGCCGTGTCAGAAGTGGAGGAGAAGATGCGGATTTCCGACGTTGAGAGGCAGAAGGTTTTGACGGGGGAGGCGAACAATCTCCATCAGGCTACGATTGCTGCGCAGGAAGCCAGCGTCGCGTTTTCCTTGATGGTTGAGGTTCGCAACAAGCTTGTGGAGTCGTATCAAGAGTTGATGCGGATGCAGGTTTGATTTTGTTTTGTTTGCTGAGCTCTGCTTGAGCTGACTATGAAGACTTTATTATTGCAGACTCGCCAGTTATGGCAGCAACTCGGGATTAACCAGAGGGTTTCCATCGGGGTCGCTGCCATTGGTGTGATGGTTGGGATGATTGCGTTGCTGATGTGGTCGCAGAGACCGCAGATGCAGCTCCTCTATGGTGGTTTGAGCCAGAAAGATATGTCGGCCGTGATGGGGGCACTGCAAGAGGCTGGGATTAAGGCGGATGTTGGGCCAGGAGGGAACTCTGTTTCCGTGCCGAGCGATCAAGTCCACAAGGTGCGGATGCAGTTGGCGACCAAGGGCGTTCCGTCTGGAGAGGGGGTTGGCTACGAAATTTTTGACCGAACGAACTTCGGGATTTCGGATTTCGTGCAGAGAACGAATAAGATTCGGGCGTTGCAGGGAGAACTTTCTCGGACGGTTGCGCAGTTGCAGGGAGTGCGCTCGGCGAAGGTTTTGATTGTGATGCCGGAGAATCGGTTGTTGTTCACCGATGCGAAGACCAAGCCAACTGCGTCGGTCTTTGTTGAGGGCAATCTGAACACGGATCAAGTGAACTCGGTGCGTTTTCTGGTTGCGAATGCGGTGGAAGATTTAAAAGCGGACGATGTTGCGGTGGTCGACCACAAGGGGCAGGTGTTGACGGAGGGTTTGAAGGATGACCCTGTTCTGGGTGCAGCGTCTGGCCAGATGCGTTTGCGGAAGAACCTTGAGGATTACTTCCAAAAGAAGGTTGAGAGCATGCTTGCAACGGTGTTAGGCGCTGGCCAAGCGGTTGTTCGGGTGTCTGCCGATCTAGACTCTGAGGCGACGACTCGGAACGAGGAGAAGTACGATCCAGACGGCCAAGTAGTGAGAACGGAAACGTCGGTTGATGATTCGACTGTGACCAATGAGACGGAACAAGGCGGGCAAGCGGCGGGAACAACGGCAAACACGCCAGCGAATCAGGGTGGAGGTGCTCCGGTCGGCAAAAACAGCCAGCAGACGCGAAAGAATAAGTCCACCAACTACGAAATCAACCGAGTGCTGACCTCCTCTGTTAAGACCCCAGGGAGCGTCGCGCGGTTGACTGCCGCCGTTTTTGTGGCCGCCAAAGCTGACACGAAGCGCTCCGCAGCGGAGATGGATGCGCTGAGGAAGATTGTGGCCAATGCGTTAGGGGTTAAAGCCGTTTCGGATGCGGAGGTGGCGAAAATGGTGGCCATTGAGGAGGTGTCGTTCCCCGAGGGCAAGCAAGATGCCAAGAGTTTGATTGATCAGGTGGCACAGCATTCGGATTTGGTGCGTGATGCGGGCGCTATTTTAGTGGCGCTGGTGGTGATCGGTGGATTCGTCCGGATGCTGCGCAAGACCAAGCCGGACGACGTGATTATGGAGCAAATGGAACCAGCGGGTTTGGTGGGTCGCGAGGCCGATACGGAGGCTGAACCCTTGGAGCCGGAGGTGATTACGGTCGAGAAGATTAATGAGATGATTAAACGCCGGCCGTCGGGGGTTGCTGCGGCAATCAAGAGCTGGATTAGTCGTTCGGAGGGAACTAACTCATGAGCGAGGATTATTACAAGATGACGAAGGTTCGCCGGTTGGCGGCGTTCTTGATTTTGATTGGCCACGAGGCGGCGGCGGAGATTTTGCGCCAGTTTGATAACTCCCAGCTGGAGTCAGTGTGCCGAGAGATGGCGTCGATTCCGTATGTGGATCCTTCCTTGAAGAATCTTCTGATTGGGGAGTTTGGGTCGATTGTTAAAGATGGTTTGGATTCTGCGCTTGGCGGGATTGAAGTCACTCAGCTCTCCCTGGAGTTGGCAAAGGGAGGTACGACAGCTTCGTCCATCATGTCTCGCGTTGCGCCGGGCGGAGGCGGGCAGTCTGACGACGAGTTTGCCGACCTTGATGCGTCCCAAGTTTTCAATCTCTTGAAGGACGAGCAAGGTCAGACGATTGCGTTCGTTCTCACGTTTTTACCTGCGATGAAGGCGGCTGAGTTTGTCAAGCAGATGGCGGTAGATAAGCGGGAGGAAGTGATCGAGTGCCTCGGCAAGATTGAGCCTACCTCGAGAGAGTCGGTGAAAAAGGTTTCAGCGAACCTGCAAAAGTTTTTGGACAAGCGTGTTGGGGGGGCTCAACAGAAGACGGACGGGATTGCGGCATGTGCGGCGATTGTCAATGCGTTGGACAGGGACACGAAGAAAACGTTGCTCAAAGGGCTGGAGGGGCGAGACGCGGCACTTGGCGCGAAGATTCGGAGCAAGACGTTTCCGTTCGAAGATCTCGCGAGAATCGACGCTCAGGATTTGGCGAAGGTGGTCAAGGAAATCAACCAAAAGGATGGAACCATGCTGGCGCTTGCGTTGAAGTCTTCGCCGCCTGAAGTGGTTGATCCGATTGCGGGGACTTTGTCGAAGCGGGCTGCAGCTGCGCTGAAAGAGGAGATTGAGATGATGCCGCCGCAACGTCCGAAGGAGGTGCAGAAAGCACAGGAGAGCATCCTTGAAGTTGTGAGGAAAATGGAGGATGCGGGGGACATTTCGACTGAGGTTGCACAAACCGGTGCGGCCAAGTAATCTGTCATGATACTGAAAAGGCAGACAATCGCCTTTGCGGTCGAGCCGAGGTCGGTGACTCTCGCGGGCGCCGAGGCGCGTCTTGGGTATCTCGAGTCTGAGGTTAAGGAGATTCGCGAGGCATCGTATTCTGAAGGCTACGCAAAGGCGGCGGAGGAGTGCGCGGGGGAGATTCGAGACCTGAAGGAGATGATGACGGCTCTTCAGGATGGCGTGCTTCAAACGCTGATTGAGAAACAGCGTGAAATGGCGGCGCATATCCGATCGATTTTGCCGGTCCTCGTCATGGAGGCTGCAGAGCGCGTGATTGCTGGGGTAAAGGTTGATGACGCGGTTGTGAAAGCGGTGGTGGGAGATTTAATGGCGGAAGTTGCTCCAGGAATCGAGAATGTTGAGATTCGCGTGAGCGTTGATGACTTTGGCAAGATGCGGGAGTTTGATGCGACTTTTAGTGGGCGCTATCCGCAGGCAAAGTTGTTGCCAGATCCGGATTTGTCCAACGGCGACTGTGTCATCCGGTCAAAGTTTGGAACACTGGATGGAAGGATTTCGACGAAGTTGAGAGCTCTTGAGGGGGCGCTCAGTTAACCGAGGCGCCTGATGGATTCGGATGTTTGGTCGCTGGAGACTCTATCGGGGCGGTTAAAGTCGGGACCCTTGTCTCGCAAGGTTGGGCATGTTGTTCAGGTCACTGGTTTGGTGATTGAGTCTGAGGGGCCGAACCTCGCGATTGGAGATGTTTGTCGAATCACAACGGGGGATCGTGAGCATTCGGTTTACGCTGAGGTTGTGGGTTTTCGCGGGCACCGACTGTTGTTAATGCCGCTTGGTGACATGGTGAGTATCAAGGTTGGCTCTGAGGTTTCGGCATCGGGCTTTGGTTTTGGAGTGCCGGTTGGGCCTGATTTGATGGGGCGGGTGATTGATGGGCTGTCGCGACCAATCGACGGAAGGGGGCCGGTTCATGGAGTCGCGCAGCGCCCTTTGAAGGCGGCTCCGCCGAACCCGTTGACGAGGAGTCGGATTAACGAGGTTTTTTCAACGGGTGTCCGCGCGATTGACGCCTTTATGCCGGTGGGATGCGGTCAGCGCATGGGCATTTTCTCTGGGAGCGGCGTCGGCAAGTCGACTTTGCTTGGGATGATGGCTCGGGGTGCCGACAGCGATGTGAACGTCATTGCGCTGGTGGGCGAACGCGGGCGCGAGTTGCGTGAGTTTATTGAAAAAGATCTTGGTCCGGAAGGGTTACAGAAGTCTGTCATTGTGGTTTCTACGTCAGACCAACCTGCCTTGGTGAGAATTCGGGCGGCGATGGTTGCGACGGCCATCGCGGAGTATTTTCGGGATGAGGGAAAGAAAGTTCTTTTCATGATGGATTCAGTGACGCGGTTTGCGATGGCGCAACGCGAGGTGGGGTTGGCTGTCGGTGAGCCTCCGAGTAGCCGTGGATATACCCCGAGCGTGTTCGCATTGTTGCCCAAACTTCTGGAGCGTACGGGTGCGGGCACGACGGGTTCGATTACGGCTTTCTACACCGTCCTCGTGGAGGGAGATGACATGAATGAGCCGATCGCCGATGCGGTTCGAGGGATCCTGGATGGGCACGTCATTCTGACGCGTGCACTTGCCACTGCGAATCACTTCCCCGCAATCGATGTGTTGGAGAGTGTGAGTCGTTTGATTCGTGATTTAGCTTCTCCCGAGGAGTACGCGTTAGCCTCACAAGCGCGCGATTTGATGGCGCTCTATCGCAGGAACGAAGACCTCATCACCATCGGGGCTTACGCCAAAGGGGCAAACCCGAAGCTTGATTTGGCGATTGCGGTCCAAGAGGCCATGGGGCCGTTTTTGCGACAGAGTTTCGAGGACGCATGTGTTCGTGCGGAAACGATGCAGATACTCTCGAGAATTTTTCATCCAGAACAGGAATAATTTGCCGGGTCTTTCGTTGAGGTGACGCACGATGAAGCGCTTTGTTTTCAGCCTAGAGACGGTCCTTCTTTTGCGTCGACGGGAGGAGGAGGAGCAGCGGGAGCTTTACGCGAAAGCTTTGGCGAATCGGGACAGCTTGAAGTTGGCGCTCAACAACGCATTGGGGCATTTGGACGTTCTGCAGCAAGAGCTTCACTCGCGACGGTTGGGATCGACGAGGAAGGACGACAACTTGACGTTCATTCATTCGATTCGACAGCAGCGTGATTTTTGTGAGGTCGTGACGCAGCGTGTGGTTCGAGCGGATCGTGAGGTGGAAATTCGGTTGGCTGGATGGATGGAGGCCCGGAAGGGCGTGCAAGTCCTTGAAAAGTTGAAGGAAAAGCATTTTGATCGGCATCGCCTCGAGCAGGAGAGGCTCGAGGAAAGGGCCCTTGACGACCTCATAAACGCTCGTTTCGCCAACTTTCCTCTGAGGACATCGGAGTCAGGCATGTAATCTGCAATACCGTTGGGCATGTTGGCTGCGCCATGGTTTTTAGCGGTCGTTGGGTTGTTATCGAGCCTCGGGGTCGGGGTGATGATGATGCTTTCTGCCCAGAAAAAAATCGTTGCGACGCCGCCTCCAGTCGCGGCGGCAGTGGTGGTGGAAGAAAAACCTGTCCCTCCTCAGACGGTATTCAGTTTCCACACGGCGGAACTGGTTGAGATGGTGGAAGACCTCAAGAAGCAGAAACAGAAGATTTTGGAGGAGCAGAAGGATGTGAAGGCGCTGGCAGCACGGACGTTGTCGGATCGGCAGGAGGTGGAGAAAATCAGGGACGAGATCAAAGAGTTGCGGGCAGATTTGGACCGTCGGGTGGTTGAGGTGCAGCAGGAAGAAGTGAAGAACTTGGAGGCATTGGCGTCCACTTACAGCTCAATGCCGCCCTCAGCCGTAGTTCCGATTTTTAAGGAGATGGAGGAGGACCAGGTGGTGAAGATTCTCGCAACGATGAAAGCGAAGGCTGTTGGACTTGTCCTCTCTGAGATGGGCAAGGCTCCCGATAAATCAGGGGAGGAGAGCACCGCGAGGAGGGCAGCTCGCATCACGGACAAGCTCCGTTTGATGAAGAGCTTGAAGAAGGAGGTTGCTCAGTGAGTGTGGATGCCGTTGGCGTGGGGGGTGGGATTGGTTTAGGGGCAGCGCCTGAGGTTGCTGATTTGGCCGCGCTTCTCTCAACCGCCTCGGGTTCTGGGGCGGGGGGAGTGTTAGAACCGTTGGAGCCGCTAGACGGAGTGAATCAGTTGCCGAGCGTCGGTGATTTTGAGGCGGTTATGCTGGCTGCAGCCGGTCTTTGTGAGGAAGTGATTGCTGAGGTGGCGAGTCACTCCTTAGGCGCAAGCGCTTCTCTCGCGGAAGGTGATGGGTCTGAAGAAGTCGCTCCGAGCGGAGGCGTAGACTCTTCCGAAGCCCGGTTTCAGGGAGATTTTGGGTTTGGTCCACTTTCCCCAGCTTTCGTGGATTTCCTTCAGCATGCTTCACCTGCGCAACTGTCGGAGATTTGCGCTAATCTGGAAGCTGGAACCGGTCTGGCGATGAGTGGTTTTGTGACTTCAGAGCGAGGGGTTGAGGTCCACGTGAGTGGAGGAGCAGGGGATGCCGCTCCTGCTGGCGGACAAAATGGTCAGGTTGGCCTGCCTGAGATTTTGAGAGAGGGCGTTGCGGGGGATTTAAGATTAGTGTCGCGCGTTGTGGGGAAGGAGTCTGACGTGATGACGGGTCTGTCGGGCGCAATCATCGATGCTGCACTGAGGGGCTCTCGAAAAAATGAATCCGGAGTGGTCTCTACGAATGCATTCGGAGGGGGGCGTTCAGAGAACTTCACCGCGTCGACCGCTCGATTGGAAGAGGGTGTTGCGAACGCTGGCGCGTCCGAAACACGTTTGGGCGAGGTTGGGTCTGAGCTGACTTTGCCTCTCTTGGCTGACTTGGTTCGTCAAACTCCTCTCCGAGTCGCACCTGCAAGAACGATGCAGGGGATGAGTCTGTCGGTCGGTGAGGGTGACCTTTCTGACCATTCTGAGGGTTCGCCGATCGCCCTTCCTGGGGTGGTTGTTGAATCAGGACTGGTGCAGGGTTCTTCGGAGGTCCTGCTGGGGCGCGAAGTTAGCTCGACCAAGGGCTTGGTTCCGGTTGTGACCGAAGGCACGAAAGGGCTGAGCGCTTTTGGTGTGAGGCAGGCTTTAGACCGTTCACTGAGTCTTTCTTCTGCCGAAATGGTGACGCAACTTTCACCTGAGGCGTCCGCTAAGGTCGTGATTGACGGCGGTCTCATTGAGAGTTCGGTCTCCGGATCTACTTATTCCGCTCGGAGTGTGGACTCTGCGGAGAGTACTCGTTCGGACGTATCGGCGGCAGATCCGAGGACTCAGGCTCAAGCAGCGGGTGGGGGCAATCAAAGAGAGAGCTCGGGGGCCCATGGTCGCGAGAGCGGAAGTCGGGAAGAAAAATCGTCAAATCAGGATCTTTCTTTCGGGTGGAATGGGAGACGACTGGTCGTTGAACCGTTACCATCTTCCATGAGACGCGCTGTTTCAGAGGTTGCTTTCGCGGCGTCGGTCTCTGGTGCGTCGGTTGATGCTGGACTTGAGACAGGTTCGCGAGGGGATGTGCCCCAGACGCTTGGGGTTGATGTGTCGGGCTCGACTGCTTTTACGCTGGTGCAGAGGTCAGGAGGATTTTCTCGAGGCGTCAGTTCAACAGAAGTTAGGGGTGCGGGTGGTGCATCGTTGACAGATCGGTTGGCTGGGGAGGTGTGGTCTCGGCTTGCCGACTCAGTTGCGAGGGTGCGAGCGGATCGGGGGACTCTGAAGGTTGAAATCGATTTGCCGCAGGGGATGAGTGTCGAAGTGGAACTCAGAGGGGTTTCAGGCGGAGTCAACGCGGTGTTTAGGGTTGGAGATACTGGTTTGAGACAGACCCTCGAGACGATGTGGAGTGTGCTTCCGAGGAGCGAGAAAGTGTCTGCGCTAGATTTGAACGACGTCTCGTTCGAACGCGGCGCTTCGCGAGAGCAGGCGGATTCGGACTCTCGAGGGGCTCGGCAGGATGCGCAGCGCGACCGGCAGGAACGTTTTGACGGGGACGTGAGAGGCTTCAGGGGCAAATCGACAGAGAAAAACACGAAACTCGGCACGCCTGAAGCTACCGAAGGTGGGGTTGCATCGCCCTCGCGAGCGGGTGGTGAAGCGAATCTGAGTCTCTAAATCTACAGTAGAAACTTCGGAAGTGCATGAAAATAGGCAGTTAAACGTATGAGCACCACAAGTCAAATCACCGCCTCTGGCAACCCGACCCAACTCGGCAATGATGTGTTGGCAGCGGCAACACGAGCGCACAAAACATCTCTCGGTGTCGACGATTTCCTCAAACTTTTGACGGTTCAGTTGCAGCATCAGGATCCGATGAAGCCGATGGAGGACGCTGAGTTCATGGGGCAGATGGCACAGTTCGCCGCATTGGAGCAGACGAAGGAGTTGGCCACGAGTTTCAGTGAGTTCACAAAGCTGCAAAACTTGAACTCAGTGCAGCAGTTTTTGGGTAAAAACGTCACGGTTGATAAGGGCGATGGTTCAACCGATCAGGGAACGGTATCTGAGGTTTCTCTTGTCGGAACCGACCCACAAATCTTCCTCAATGGGGCGAACTACAGTATGTCCCGTGTTCTTTCAGTGTCTTTAAAGTAAATTACAATATAAAAACTTATGTCACTCGTAGCAAGTCTTAACGTCGGGGTGAGTGCGCTGAAAACGTATTCGCAAGGGATTCAAGTTATTTCTAACAACATCGCGAACGTCAGTACGACCGGCTACAAAGCGTCGCGTGCGGCGTACTCGGATCAGTTCTCGAATCTGTTACGCCCGTTGGTGCCGAATCAGGCGAATGGAACGAAGGTCCCTCCAACCCAAATTGGTGGTGGCGTGCAGGTTCAAGGAATCAACGCTGTTTTTTCGCAGGGCACTGTTCAGTCATCCGGAAATGTGAGTGATCTCGCGATCACGGGTGCTGGTTTTTTCCGTGTGCGGGATATCGATGGCGGTAAAGATTATGTCACTCGTGCGGGGAATTTCCGGGTCAGCACCGATGGCACATTGGCAACCCAAGACGGTTACCAGGTTCAGGGAACCTTCGGGGCACAAACTCGGGTGATTTACGACGCCGCCTCAGGGAGGTTCAACGTGATGGGGCCGCAGGATAACATTACGCGTGTTAACGTGACCTCCGGCGGAGGTGTGACCATAACTAAGGCTTCGCAGTATAGTTTCGATATCAGTCCAACGTCGGAGGTGCAGAATCTAAAGGTCGGCATGACTGCATTTGCGGCCAACGTTGACGGTACTTCCGCTGCCTACGGAAGGATATCAAAAGTTGAGGGGAATCGAGTGACGGTCTCCGGATACGACGGCCAACCGTCGAGTGGAGGACTAGCCCCAACATCGTTTGCTTTCAACGCGGTGAAGGGAACTGTGGTAGACGGTGATACGAGTTCCACTCCCAACACGGATT
>JACCEC010164035.1_pt1 | contig 19827 bp, 16 predicted proteins | sample 7450121 | NCBI WGS metagenome assembly JACCEC01 (sample SAMN15323455, study PRJNA562643) | freshwater metagenome | isolation source: river surface water | place: USA:Blue River Watershed | collected 2017-08-18 | reverse complement strand
GCTGGGATTGATTCTTACCGATCTTTGTTACGCATGGGCGGACCCGAGAATCCGACTCCACTAGTTGTCAGCTCCGGCGAGTCGAACCTCAAAAAACGCTTCACCAAGACCACCACTTCGAATGGCTTTACTCGACCAACTCTGGATTCAAAACGCGCTTGTGGTGTGTGGATTTGCTTTCGTCTTCGGGCTGGTCCGTTCTGCAACCAAGGGTGAACGCTGGCAGACAGCTTGGAAGCGGATGCGCCGTGATTATGTGGGCATGACGGCGCTGGTTGTGATCAGTCTCTTCGTTTTGGTGGGCAGCTTGGAAATGATTCGTATCCCCTCGAACGAGGGCCGCCGCACGCTGCTTGACCTCGCGAGCAGCAGCGTCCCGCAGGAAAAGGAATATGCCGCCCCGATGGCCACGCATGCTTTCTCGATTGCAAACCCAAAGCCGCTCAAAGCGCGTCATCTGCTGGGGACAGACACGCTCGGCCGCGACACAATGGTTCAAACCCTTCGTGCAACACGGACGGCGCTGATCATTGGCGGGCTCACTAGCATGATTTACATCCCGATCGGCGTGCTGTTAGGCATCATGGCCGGTTATTACAAGCGATGGGTGGACGACCTGATCCAATACCTTTACAGCACCATCGCTTCGGTGCCGGAAATTCTCATGCTTGTGGCCATCCTGATGGTTCTTGGGAAAGGTCTGGGGACGATGTCCATAGCGTTGGGAATCACCGGATGGGTGGGTCTGGCGCGGCTCATCCGCGGAGAAACGCTCCGTCAAACCGAGAAGCCCTACATCGCCGCTGCGAAAGCAATGGGACAGTCGGATTGGAAAATCATTACCCGTCATTTGTTACCGAACGTCATGCACTTGGTGGTGATCAAGTTTGTACTGGGATTTTCCGGCCTGGTTCTGACTGAAGCCGTGCTGAGCTACCTCGGGGTTGGAGCCCCAATCGGGACTGCGAGTTGGGGCGGGATGATCGACGCATCGCGGTCCGAGTTGTCACGCGATCCCGTGGTTTGGTGGAATCTCACGTCGGCCGCGACAGCTCTTTTTTTGCTCGTTTTATCACTGAATATCTTTGGCGACTCGCTGCGCCGCGCATTTGATCCTCGTCAGACTTAGATCGAATCTCCCATTGAACCAGCCACGCGCGCACCAAAAGCCATGATTGAAATAAAAGACTTATCCATCGACTTCGGACGGGGCCCCGACCGGGTCCGGGCGGTGCGCGAGGTAAACCTTTCGATCAAAAAGGGTGAAACCTTGGCGATTGTTGGCGAGAGCGGAAGCGGTAAGAGCGTTACAGGGCTGGCATTGACCCGCTTGCTGCCCGAGCCACCGGCCTCATACCCATCAGGCGAGATCTTGGTCGATGGCGCGAATGTGCTCAAAATGAACTCGAATGAGTTGCGCAAACTACGCGGGGGCAAAATTGCGTATGTTTTCCAAGAGCCCTCGACTTCCCTGAATCCAGTATTCACGGTTCACACGCAGATTGCCGAGGCAATCCGATTGCATCGAACCGATGTGTCAAACCTGGATGCCGAAGTAGAGCGGTGCCTGGACATGGTTGGGATTGTGAATCCAAAAGGCCGCATGCACGATTATCCGCATCAGCTTTCCGGCGGGATGCAGCAGCGCGTAATGATTGCGATGGCGCTTGCGTGCCGGCCTCACTTGCTGGTAGCCGACGAACCCACCACGGCACTTGATGTGACCATTCAGGCGCAAATCCTAGACCAGTTGCGGGCGTTAAAATCCCAGACAGGCATGGCCATGATCCTTATCACTCACAATTTCTCGATCATCAGCGGAATCGCAGACCGCGTAGCGGTCATGTTCCGGGGTAGCGTAGTGGAGGAAGGACCAACGGAGGACGTGCTTCGTAATCCTCAGCATGCCTACACTCAGGCACTGATCGCGTGTATTCCTCAGCTTGGGCAACGCAGGAAACGACTGACTTCCATCGACCACGCTCTTTTATGATCGGCCTCTAAGCCCATTGACTGGCGGATCAAAAATTTAAGAGAAACAAAACCGACGAGCACATGAGCCATTCGGCCAAACCTGCGGCAGAGCCCGCCGAATGCCAGACATGCTGGTTGAAGATCACGCAGAGGGAGATGTCACCTCCCTCTGATGATTCGCACGAGGGGGAGTGGAGAAGTCAGCTCGCCGCTTCAATCCTATGCGCCTTTTTCGCGACCGCCGGGCACCTTGTTGCACACAACGCGGCCTCGATGGTTCTGTACTCGCTCGCCTATCTGACAGGCAGTTGGTTTGCGGCCACTGAAACCATCGCGAAACTCCGCGAACGCAGCGTTGACGTCCACTTTCTGATGCTCGCGGTTGCAGCGGGTGCGGCAGCAATCGGCCAGTGGACTGAGGGTTCCGTTTTACTCTTTTTGTTCTCGTTTGCAGGAGCGCTGGAGCACTTCGCTCTAGAGCGCACCCAACGGGAGATCCGCGCACTGATTCATTCCGCCCCAAAGAAAGCGACTTTGATTGGAAAGGACGGATCTGAAACTGAGGTGCCCGTGGATTCACTGCAGGCGGGCCAATGCATCCGCATCCTTCCTGGCGCACTTTTTCCAGTCGATGGCGAGATTCTCCGCGGAGCAACTGCCTCAGATGAATCGGCGCTCACGGGTGAGTCCGTTGCCGTAGAGAAACAGTCAGGGGATTCGATAATGGCCGGCACCCTGAACCTCTGGGGCGCGGTGGACGTAAAAGTCAGCCGGATCGCAGAGCAGAGCGCGCTGCGAAAAATCATCCGGCTCATTCAAGAGGCCCAGAGACAAAAAGCCCCCTCTCAGCGCTTCACGGATCGGTTCGGAAGCGGCTACACTGTCGGTATTCTGTCGCTGACGGCGGGCATGTTTTTTTATTGGTGGCGAATCCGCCACATGTCGGCGTTCACCTCGACGACGGTTCAGAACAGTGCTTTCTACCATGCGATGACGCTGCTCGTTGTCGCATCGCCGTGCGCGCTCGTGCTTTCGATTCCATCAGCCATCCTCGCCGCCATTGCATCGGGGGCTCGTCAAGGGGTCCTGTTTCGGGGAGGTGCGGCAGTGGAGCAACTTGCAGGCATCGATATCGTGGCGATGGACAAAACAGGGACACTCACCACGGGCGATCTGCGGGTTGAATCGGTGGAAAGTTTTCCACCGGGTCGGGAGCTGGAAGTCAGCGAATGGGCATTCGCGCTCGAGCGACTTTCAACACACCCCCTTGCGCGAGCCATCACTGAGTACGGCAAGCGCAACAGGCTCGTGGAAAGGTCGCTCACTCGATTCGCATCCTTTACCGGCCTTGGCCTTGAAGCGGATTCTCCCACCACTGGATTGCGGATCCGGCTTGGGCGCAAGGAATGGGTGCTCGAACCATCGGACGCGAACGCGCCCGAAAGCGAGTCAAGCTCTGCACCGGTCCAGACCTCTGAGGTCTGGCTGTCTTGCACCCAAGGGCAGCAGCAAGCGCTGCTTGGAAAGTTGAGTTTGCAGGATGACGTCCGCCCCGCAGCGGCAACGACCGTGGAGGCTTTGCATCGCCGCGGACTTGGAACCGTGGTTCTCACCGGAGACAGGGCAGCTGCGGCAGCCCACCTTAAGTCGATTCTAGGCGTCGGCGAGATCCGAGCTCAGCTCAAGCCGGAGGAAAAACTCGCCTTCATCTCGGAGCTTTCAAGGGAAGGACATCGGGTGGCGATGATTGGCGACGGGGTCAACGACGCGCCCAGTCTTGCGGCGGCGCATGTCGGGGTTGCGATGGGGGCGCGGGGATCCGACGCAGCCTTGGAGCAGGCCGACCTTGTGCTGATGCATGACAGGCTGGAAAACTTCCTGATCGCCTACGACCTCAGTGTAAGGGCGAGGAAAGTCATCCTGCAAAACGTATCCATCTCGCTTGGGGTCTTAGTGATCCTGCTATCCTTGGCTCTGGCGGGGTCGGTACCGCTCACTCTGGGAATTCTAGGGCATGAAGGGAGCACCTTGATTGTGGTCATCAACAGCTTGCGTTTGCTGTCAAAAGCTAAAATATTTGCAAAATATTAATTAAAAGTTAGTTGACCGGGCCGGTTCCATGGATAACCTGCGCGCTCGTTCGCCTCCCAGCAAGAAGACGAGTCTACCGAATGCGCCTACGTTTTATCCCCATACTTGCTCTCATTTTCGTTTGCTCCGGTTCCCTACAGGCGAGTTATTCCCTCTTCAGTTCGGATCGTTCAGATTCCGTGAAGCCCGAGTTGCGTTCCCTTTTCGGACCACAATCCTCTAACTTCAAGTACGACAAGCGAATGCTAGAGGCGGCACAGATTGCCGCCAACCGCGCTGGAGCGCACTCACGTTACAGCTGCTGGCGTTACGTGAAAACCGCATTGCTCGATGCGCACTTGATAGACAGCTACCCAAAGACCCGCTACGCGAAGGAGGCAGGATCAGAGCTTCAAACCGCATTTGGGTTCAAGAAGCTCCCGGTTTCAGACCCGTACAAGGCTCCTCCCGGCTCTGTGCTGGTGTACGGAGGCGAGGGTGCAGGGCATGTGGAGTTTCGTTCCAAAGAGGGGTTCGTGAGTGATTTTATTTCTCCGAAGCCCTCACCTCGCCCGCTCATCGGGGTTTACGTGAAACCACGATCCTAGCTTTCGGGCCCGCCGCCTAGGGGGAAAGCTGAGGGTACGAGCCGTTGGACCTTAGAAAAGCCGTGGCGCCCGCGCTGGGATCCAGTGCATCTTGCCAGGCAAGAAACTCGTAACATCCTCACCGGGAGCATCCTTCTTCTCTGGCAATTAATTCAAGGAATCCCGCGCGATGCCTAAGCCGAAACGAGGCAATCAATTTTCAAAATTTCCTTCGAGAAACGCCCCAGTGATGATACAGTCTTCCTCCTATGGCGATCCAGAAAAGGACAGCGTTTTCCCGCCGGTTACCTGACTTGGTCACGGAAGAACTTGCGGCGGTACTTTCTTCAAGAAGCAGCTTCGAGTTCAAGGACCTATTTGACAAGGTCTACGAGCGGCTCAAAGCAAGAAATGCGGCGAGCGGTGGCGAGGAAATGCTCCGTCTGCGTGCCTACGAAAAGCTTCAAAACCTCGTGTCTCGTGGGATGGTGAAGAAGGATGTTAAAAAGTACAAAGGCATCCCAAAGCAACTCGCAACGCTCCAAACAACCCCTCCCCCGCTCCCATCGCCCCAACCGATTGCAGTTTAGACGGGCTCAGTCAAAAACTTGATTATTTTCAAGGGCGCCTGAGGGGAACAAAGTATCCCCTAGGCGCTCTTCATTTTTAGTTTTAGTGCTTTTCAACGGAATCAAAAAGCCTGAACTTCCGGTAAATCCATGCAGTCCGATTATCTTCCCATCCTCCTGCAAGTCCTGATTGCGATTGGCTTTGCCTGCGGCGCTCTGCTTGTCAGCGTCATTCTAGGAAAAGCTACCCGCAGGAATGCCACTAAAGATACGGCATATGAGTGCGGAATGATCGCCGAAGGGGAAGGCCAGCCCCGCTTCAGCGTGAAGTTCTATCTGGTCGCGATGTTGTTCATCCTATTCGATCTCGAAATTGTTTTCATGTATCCGTGGGCTGTCGTGTACCAAGACCTCTTAGCCAATCAAGGCTCCACTGTTTTTTGGAGCATGACGGGTTTTGTTGCGGTCCTCACGCTTGGTTATGTGTACGCGGTGAAAAAGGGCGCGCTGGATTGGAAACGCTAGTTGGATGCGTTCCGGCGCCGTCGACCCTTACTGTTCACCGCTGCGCGCCAATCGAAAACTAAAATCACAGCAGGTGATCATTCGGTGACAGCCTGACCGTTGGGCGACTTTCATGCTACGGGATGTGGGTCCTCGCTGCTGACCCTCAAAAAAACCGCCCGAACGGCCCGGCGCTCGAGCCGGGTGCGCACCTCATGAAAATCAAAAAAGATATCCTCAAACTCCTTGCCCGCTCGGGAATCCAACCGCTGGACGCGGTGGCCATCTGCAAGGAACTGAAAATTACCTCAGACCAACGCCGGGATGTACGCGACTGGCTTATTACACTCGAGAAAGAGGGGAAAATCGTACGCACGAGAAAGCGCTTCTTCATGTTGCCCTCTCCTTCAGAGATTGTGACTGGCAAAATCCTCGGCTTCGCGAGTGGGGCTGCGAAACTGATATGCGATCAGCCGGGAGTCGCGGAGATCTTCCTCTCGGGGGAAAGTCTTGGAACCGCGATGCATGGAGACCGAGTCTCCGTTAGAATCGAAAAACCAGCCCCTAAGCAACCCTCTGGAAAAGCTGCGCCAGCGAAGAAAAAAGAGGGTTCTCATGCTGGGCGGAGGAATTCACAGTCGACTGAGAATTCTCCCAAAGGCCGCGTTCTTCGCATTCTCGAGCGCGCAAATCCCACCATCGTGGGGACCATCGTAAGAGACGGAGATGACTACGTGGTGGTGCCGGACGACTCCAGACTCCCGCAGCGGGTCTATTTCCGTAGCGCCCCTCAATCGGCGAATAGAATCGCCCGCAAAGGAAAAGCGCGCGCACCACAAATCGAGGCATCGGACGTAAACTCCGCACCACCGCTCAATCCAAAACTCGGCGACAAGGTTGTTGTGAAACTGGACCCTTGGGATTCCCGCCACAAGGATCCGGAAGGTGAAGTCGTGGAGCTTCTCGGTCACTTTTCAGATCCCGGCGTAGACATCCTTTCGGTCATTCGCCGCTACAATCTTAGGGTTGAGTTCCCTGCTGCGGTGATCGAGGAAGCGGCTCTCATCCCCGAGTCTGTTGGAAAGGCAGATGCCGAGGGCCGCGAGGATTTCCGAACGCAATCGGCCATCACAATCGATCCCGATGACGCCAAGGATTTCGATGATGCGATTCACGTTGAGGAGACTGGATCAGGGTGGATGTTATCGGTTCACATTGCTGATGTTTCGCACTATGTCCGACCTGGGACCCAACTGGACAAAGAGGCGCGCAAGCGTGGGAACTCCACCTATCTCGTGGACAGAGTGCTCCCGATGCTGCCTGAGCGGCTTTCGAACGGAGTCTGCTCGCTAAAGCCGGGGGTGGATCGTTTGGCTTTTTCCGCGTTTCTTGAGATCAACAAACAGGGCGATGTTGTGCGGGCGCGTTTTGCGCGCACTGTGATCCGCAGCATTGCGCGCCTCACCTACCGTCAAGCGTACGCAATTCTGAAGGGTGACGCAGCTGAAAACACAAACCTCCCCAGAGCCCCGAGAGGTTCACGTTGCCACTCCGATCCCGAAGTTCAAGAGCGAGTACACGCTGCATGGAAGCTTGCAAAACTCCTGCGTAAAAACCGCTTTGCCGCGGGTTCTCTGGACTTGGATTTTCCAGAGGTCAAAGTGCGCCTTGATGCGGCCGGAAAACCCGTTCGTATTGAGAAAATAGAAAACGACGAGTCTCATCAACTCATCGAAGAGTGCATGCTTGCTGCCAACGAAGCAGTTGCAGCAGCCATCAGGCAGAAGTCGCTGCCGACGGTTTACAGAATCCATGAGAGCCCGGACCAGGAACGTCTGCTTGAGTTTCGCTCGAAAGCGCTCGAGCACGGCCATCGAATCGGCGACCTGACGCAGCGCAGAGAAGTGCAAAAGCTTTTAAAAAACATTCAAGGGAGACCAGAGGAGTACATCCTGAAGCTAGATTTTCTCAAAAGTCTAAAGCGTGCGACGTACGACGTTAAACCACTCGGCCACTATGGACTCTCGAAGTCCAACTATGCGCACTTCACCAGTCCCATCAGGCGCTATGCAGATCTTCTAGTGCACCGCTCGCTCGCCCGTTCAAAGATCGAGGGTATGCGTGAACTCGCAGAGATTTCCGCGCACATCTCGAACACCGAAAGAACCTCAGCTGAAGCCGAGAAAGACTCCGTCCAACGCAAAAAGATGGAGTTTTTTGCACTGCAACTCCGTGCCCCAGACGCGGGAATCTTCGAGGCGATAGTGATTGACGTGAGACCACATGGCCTTGTGGTTGAAATTCCGGAGGCGCTTTTGACTGGAATGATACACATCAGCGCCTTTCCTCCCGACCGCTACTGGTATGATGCAGCAACAATGAGCTTCCGCGGGCGCCGCTCAGGGCTGAAGCTCCAGCCTGGACTAAGCCTGAAAGTCAAAGTGGCGCGGGTCGACCCACACAAACGTCAGGTGGACTTTACGCCCATCCTAAATTCGCCAAGCAAGACTGAACCCACGAATTCAAAGCATGCGACTACGCGTTCTCGCCATCGGAAAACCGAAGCTGACTTTCGCAAAAAGCGGCGTTGAGGAATATTTAAAACGGCTCGGCACGTTTACCTCACTGCGGCTTGATTTTTTAAAATCCGGTTCTAGAGAATCCGAGGGTGAAGCACTCCAGTCGAACAGTGCTGGCATGTTTCGCGTTGTTCTTGACGAGGGCGGCGAGGAAATTGCGAGCCGCGGACTGGCGGATCGCATTACCCAGTGGGAGAGGACACTGGGAATTAAAGAAATCGCGTTTTTAATTGGAGGTGCGGACGGCCATGCCGAGCGACTGAAAGCCTCGGCCGACTGGACATGGTCACTCAGTCGTTTGACACTGCAGCACGAGATGGCGCTGGTGATCCTGCTTGAGCAAATTTATCGCGCGTACACGATTAAAACGGGAGGCCCTTACCACAGGGATTAGCCTTTGCGCACCAGAGCTCAATCGTGCCGCAGAGCCTTCACCGGCTCTAAACGAGCCGCAATCATTGCAGGAAGAAGAGCTGCGAGAGAGCAAATCACAAAAGCACTCACACAAATGATCGCAACCCACGAGGGTACGATTTCGGCGGGTATTTCTCGGAACTGATAGATTCCCGGTGGGAAAATCTCAATTCCGAGCTGAGCAGAGAGCCATTCCTTAAATTCGTTTCGCCATTGAACAATCGCGAGACCCAAGGCAACGCCGGTTGTATTCCCCAAAACTCCGACAACCATTCCCTGCGTCAAAAAGACCCAAACAATCTGGGTTTTCGTCGCACCAAGAGCCTTCATCACACCGATCTCACGCGTTTTTAGCACTGTGACAGTGATGAGGGTGTTCATAATGCTGAACGCGGCGACTACCACAATGAACATCAGCAGGAAAAACATCGTGTTCCGCTCAAGCCGGATTGCGTCAAAGATATCGTGGTTTTCATCAATCCATGTCGTCAGCCGCAAATGATCGGCCAACGAGGGTTGGATCTTTTGGACAAACAACGGCGCTGCGTAGGGATCCTGCAACCACGCACTGACTCCGTGAACAGAATCACCAAGTCCATAAAGCTCCTGAGCAATGTGTAGTGGAACAAACAGAATATCCGAATCGTACTGATCGCGACCGGAGCGAAACACGCCAGTTACTACGAGTTCGCACGGCAAGATAAGCGACCTAAGCTTTTGCAATGAGGCTTTCGGATCATTGGAGGATTCAGCGGCATTGAGAGCCTCAAGCACCGGAGTGAAGTCCTTGGCCGGATAGGCCGTTATTTTGTCACCGACTCGAAGGCCGAGCTCACGGGCGAGCACGGCACCAATCACCGTGGAGTCGCCCGAAAGGTTAAATTCACCTGCAATGACCATCTCACGCAAACCGGTCGCTTGCGTCTCCGCAGCGGGGTCGATCCCCCGCACCTGCGCAGCCCTGACCGCCCCATCCTGGGTTCCAAGCAGTACGGGACCCTGCACGAAGGGCGCGGCCCCCCTGACACCTTGACGACCTGCCAAATCACTCGAGATGTCCCGCCACTCCATCACTGGGAACCCGCCGGCATCCGCCTTGAGATGCGGATCAAATCCGAGCACTTTCCGCCTGAGTTCCAAGTCAAAGCCGACCATCACCGAAAGCACCAAAATCAAAACGGCGATTCCCAACGTCACGCCAAGAACCGACACCACGGTGATGACCGATAAAAAGGTTCGCTTAGGCTTTAAAAAGCGAAGTGCTAAAAATGGGCTGAAGGGCAGTTCCATAGGAGCCTCTATCTCTTCGGCGCGAGTCTTTTCCGGGCAGTCGATCCCTTCATCATCTCTTCAATGAGATCAGGTTCCACAGGGATATCTTGGGTCAGAACGATGTTGTTAACACCTCCCACCAATACATCCTGCTCCAACCGTATTCCCAGGCCCTCCTCTGGGATATAAATCCCAGGCTCCACCGTCATCACCCACCCTTCTGCGATTGGAACATTCGGCTCGATGACATCGTGCACGTCCAAACCTAATGGATGCCCCAAGCCATGTGGAAAATAACGTCTTAAAGCTGGATTCAAAGCGTCCTGCTTTTTGACTTCGCGCAGAGAGATGAGTCCAAGCCTGAGTAATTCCTCCTGCATCAGCGCCTGACCCTCCTTGTGCCACTGCTTTGGGGTCTTGCCGGGACACAGTCCGCGGATCGATTCCTCCATCACACGGAGAACCGCTTTGTAAACGTCACGCTGGCGGCGCGAGAACTTTCCACTTACCGGGAACGTGCGAGTCACGTCCGCGTTGTAGTTTGCGTAACTCGCAGCCAGATCTAAAAGCAGGAGATCACCCTTTCGACATGGCTGATCGTTAGCGATGTAATGAAGCGAACATGCGTTCTTCCCGGAAGCCACGATCGGCATGAAAGCGAAACGTCCCCGCCGCCTGATAAACTCGCGCGCAAACTCTGCCTCCACCTCGCACTCGTTGATTCCGGGCCGGATCAACTTTGCCACACTCAGGAATCCATCGCGCGTGATTTCAGCAGCTTTGCGGATCAAGTCCACCTCATCGGATGATTTAACCAAACGCTGAATGCGCAACAGCCGAGCCAGACGATGATAAGAGTGCAGGGGGTACTGCCTCTGCGTTTCACGGACAAAGCGTGCATCCCGGTTGTCAGATTCAATCACCGCACGGGCATGCTCGTTGAGATTCAAGTACACATTGTCCATCTCATTCATCGCGAAATGGAACACGCCTCGAAACGCGCTTATCCACTCAACGCGTTCGATTCCGCTGATAGAGGCGGCTTCTTCCTTGGAGAGCTTGTGGCCATCCCAAAGTTTGCTTTGCGGCGTCGGCTCACGAATGAAAAGAATCTCGCGGTCACGCGGCTCCAATGCATCAGGAGCCAACAGCAGGATTGTTTCCTCCTGCTCGATCGCCGAGAGATAAAACAAATCACTGTTTGGATAGTATGCAGCAGTGCCATCCGCGTTCGTGGTGGAAATGTCGTTGGCATGCACGACTGCAACCGAGCGAGGCATCATGGCGCCCATGAGCATGCGTCGATTCGATGTGGGAAGTTTGGAGCCTAAGGGATGGTGGCGCATGGGGTGCTTTTGGGGAAATTCATTGAACTGCCACGCCTGCTCACTCAGCAGCGCGAACGGCGCGAACAAGGATCTGTGCGCTTACTACGCCCTGATATTCATTGCGGGAAAGCTCAACAGCAAGATCCCATGGAGCCGGCGGCAGCTTTTGAGAGGCCGCGTTGAACCACATGGCCCTCGAGGATGCGCTCCCCTGACGCACGGAAAGCTGGAGGTGCTTTTCCTTAAGGACACGCGGGCTCTCCGAGGGCGTCACGCCCCTCAAGATAAACATCGGCTGTGGATTGCCCATGCCGAAAGGGGCTAGCGCCTCGTATTGGGTGAGCATGCGTGTGTTGACCTCCTCAAGCAGTAACTCTGCATCAATCTCAACCGTCGGCTCCAGATGCTCGGCGCTCAGGTTCTTAGCCGCGTGCTCGCAAAACATCCCGCGAAATGCTTCGAAATTTTCCTGCCGAACGCTGACTCCCGCCGCCATTTCATGACCGCCGTATTTATCGAGGAAGTCGCGGCATCCGTGTAGTGCCTCGACGAGAGGGAGACCTTTAATACTTCTGCCGCTTCCTTTTCCCATGCCGGTTTCATCAAAACCAACCACAATGGTTGGCCGATAATACTTCCTCATGAGCCTTGATGCCACGATCCCAAGTACACCAGGGTGCCATCCAGATGCGCCAACAATAATAGCGGCGTCGAATTCCGGCCTGAACGAACGGGCTACCTGCTCCTCCGCCTCCCTTAAGACCTGATCCTCAACGCCGCGCCGATCTCGGTTCTGAATGTCAAGACGTTCGGCGAGTTGGTTGGCCTCCACCGCGTTCTCACTCAAGAGAAGATCCAGCGCATCCCGCGCAGTACCCAACCGACCTGCCGCGTTCATTCGGGGTCCCAGTTTGAAGCCAACATCCCCGGAATCGAGCGGGGGCTTCACGCCTGCCACGCGCATCAATGCGCTGACGCCAATCCATTTTGATTCGCCCATCTGCACCAAGCCGCGCCGAACCAAAGTTCGGTTTTCATCTTGAAGCGGGACCAAATCGGCAAGTGTTCCAAGAGCAACCAAATCGAGAAATTCCCGAAGATCGATTCCCTCCTGCTTTCTGCATTTGAGCATGGCATGCGAGAGTTTAAAAACCACGCCAACGCTGCATAAGTATTGAAAATGGTTCCCTCGCTTCGGATTCACCAAAGCGTTGCATTCAGGCAACACGGACGGACATTCGTGGTGATCCAGCACGACCACGTCGACCCCCTGTGCACGCAGTTCGGAGATTTCACTCACTGCGGAAGTTCCACAGTCCACAGCCACCAAGAGCTGGGGATTGTATTCGCGCCGACATCTTTCAACTCCGCGAGAACTTAAACCGTAACCTTCGCCTTCGCGAACTGGCAGAAAGCATTCAACATTCGCGCCAAAAGCCCGCAACACTCGGCTCAAGAGCGCGAGAGAAGTCACTCCATCAACGTCGTAATCCCCGAATAGCACGATGCGCTCTCCGCCATCAATGGCGGTGAAAATCCGGTCCACCGCCGCGCGCATGTCCGGCAACAAAAAGGGGTCCGCTAGTGATGCGAGCCTAGGATCCAAATGCGGCTTCGCACTCTCAGGAGTGCGGTAGCCACGGCGCCACAAAAGCTCGGCGATCGCATTGGGAATTTGCAATGCCTCTGCAAGCGAAACTATGGCAGAAGGATCATGGGTTGCCGGGAGAATCCAACGCATGAGAACTCCTATGAAACGGCAAGCGGACGGAGTCTTTCCACGGCACGCTCGAGCGCGGAGATCGTGCGATCTACGTCCGAGTTCGTATTGAATCTCCCAAACGAAAAACGAAGGCTGGACCTTGCGTGAGCATCGCTAAACCCCATCGCTTTCAATACGTGGGAGGGATACAGGGAACCGGTCGTGCAGGCTGAGCCTGCCGAACAGCAGATCCCAGCGTCATCAAGCACCATGAGCAAAGCTTCAGAGTCCATCCCCTCAAACGCGAGGTTTGAGGTGTTCGGCAGTCGGCTGTGGATATCACCATTCACCCGGGAGCCTGGTATTCGCGTAAGGACGGCCTTCTCGAAGCTGTCCCGCATTGTACGGACCTGCAACGCCTCCACACCGATATTCTGTCCCGCCAGTTCACATGCCTTTCCAAGTCCTACGATGGAGGCGACGTTTTCCGTCCCTGCACGCCGCCCGTTTTCCTGCCCGCCACCCGTCATGAACGCCGAAAAACGACTCCGCCGGTTGACATAAAGAACCCCAACGCCCTTTGGGCAGTGTAATTTGTGTCCAGAAAGCGACAGCAGATGGATTCTACTGTCCCGCAAACGCACCGGCAACTTGCCGATAACCTGAACCGCATCCGAGTGAAACAAAACCCCTTTTTCTGTGACAATATCTTGGATTCGATCCATCGGGAATAGAGTGCCGGTCTCATTATTGGCCCACATCACTGACACCAAGGCGGTGTCGGGGCGGATTGCGGTTTCCAATTCCCTCAGATTGATCTGACCGTTTGAGTCCACTCCAAGCCAAGTGATCTCGTACCCACGCTTGGCCAGGAGCTCACAGGTTTTGAGGGTTGCAGAATGTTCTACTCTAGTTGTGACGATGTGCTGTCTATCACGGTCAACCGCAAGGGCGGAATGGATTGCGGTGTTCGTTGATTCGGTGCCGCAGCTGGTGAACAAGATCTCCCCCGGCTCGCAATCTAACAATCGCGCCACTCGTTCTCGCGCAAGGTCGATGGCGGCACCCACCCGCTTGCCAAAAGCGTAGGCGCTGGAGGGATTGCCGTAAAAAGTTGTCAGATAGGGCAACATCTCCTCAACAACAGCCGGGTCGACTTGGGTCGTTGCGTTGTTGTCTAAGTAAATCAGAGGAGCATCGGTTTTCATCTCGAGTGGACCGAGAAGCTTAGCGGTTTCCAAGACATACGTCCAATGTCAGGTGAGGCTGGGCATGCAGAAACAATAGCCCTCGACTCAGACGGTCACTTATCTGGGCGGCACTGGAGCCTGCCCTCCATTCTCCTTTTGCTGGGTATCCCGAGATTCTTTCTCCTTTTGCTCAAGCTCGCGCATTGCGGCCTCTCTAGCCTCGTCCCGCTTGCGCTCCTCCCTGCGAATCTCCTCGTCATCGCGCTCACACACGAGAATCATTGGGGTGCCTTGAATCGGTTTTCCTGTTGCAGCATCCCGAACCTCGACCGTATGAGGGTTGCCATCGCGCACCCACCACGGGGACTCAAACCAGAAGCCATGCTTGCCGTCACCGTACCCGCGCTCCTCGAGGTCTTTTCGGTAAACCGAAGCCGGTATTCGCAAAACATACTGCTCGTCGATCACCAGATCAACCAGAGGGGCAGCATCGGGATGCGCGGCGTCCCACACGAGGCCGAATATCTCCCGAGAATCGGCTTTTTCCAAAAGTTGTTGTTGGGCAGGTGGGGGCTGTGGCGTAAGCCGCCCCGAAAAAAGCAGAAGTCCCATGGCAACAACATGGAATGTTACAAAAATATCTGCGACTGAGTGCCACTGGGTGGTGCCCCAAACCTTGTGCTCCTTATTCCAGCGGGCGAACCAGTCGTAAAAACTCAGCAGGGATGCGTGATACAGCCCGTAGATTACATAGTGAAGGGACATGCCATGCCAGAGTCCCATTATCCCGAAAGTCAGAAATAGCCCGAGGTAGGACGCCGTGTGTTTCCCTGCAAACCATTTACCTTTTGAAGCGGCCAAAAGAAATCGCATGTAGACATGGTCGCGGAACCAAAACGAGAGGGAGATGTGCCAGCGATTCCAAAAGTCCCGGATATTCCGCGCCAGAAACGGCCGGTCAAAATTTTCGGGGAGATGGATTCCCAAAATGCGCCCGAGACCGATTGCAAAGGCGCTGTAACCGGCAAAGTCAAAAAAGAGAAAAAACGTGTATGCATACATGTAGCCCGACAGAACCAAGACCGAGCGCCCGGAGCTAACAGGGTCCAAAAGATAGGTTTTGATCAGTACTGCGATGATGAATTTGTAAAGAAACCCTCGGGCGATACGCTGCAGCCCGAAATCAAGATCATCCAAAAACTCTGCTCGAGTTCTCTGTTTTCCCCAGTCTTTTAGAAATCGACGATACCGATCAATGGGGCCAGACGACAGAGCTGGCACAAAAAGCAGGTATCCCAAGTAACTGGACAGTGAGAGCTCTTTAATGAGGCCATCGTGCACGCAAAAAATCACGTCCAGCGCCCTGAAGGTAACGTATGAAATTCCCAGGAATCCAAATGCCGTATTGGGCACGAGGGTAGGAATCAGTTTGGCGATCAAAAGCGGGAGTATGCACAAGCTGACAGCGGCATAAAAAGTGGGCCGTGATCGCCACCGCAAATGTCCAACGGCAACGGCAGCCTGAAAGGCGGTGTAAGTCAGAATCACATACAATTCACGCACGTGAAAATCAGGTCGCAACGCTACGTCATCCGAGGCTTGCACAAGCAAAAGCAACGCTAACGCACAGGCTGTCCACCATTTGTTTAGCAAACCCAGCAATCCGGCTAAGACGACTGGGAAAAGAACAACAAGCAGGAACCCGAAGTAAGTGAAATTTGCAAAGGGAAGCATTTTGAGATCAGACGAAGACCATGCTCGTTCTCAGCGAAATAAAAATTGCAGTCACAATCCAGTGCTTTAAGCACGGAGAGACGTCTGCTTAAAATTCCTGATAGACGAAGGGCGGTGTCGAAAAATCACCGCGACCGTACATAAAAACGAGTGCGGCGATGATCGCCAGATAATAGAGCACCAAAAGAAACTGCTTCGTCTTTGGATGCTCTGCGAGCCACCGATCCATACTGATCAGGATGCCAAGCGGCGCTCAACATCAGCCACAAGCTTGGAGGGAGTGGCCCATGCTTCCCGATCGAATTCAGCAGGAGACACCTCAACACCGACCTCGCGTCCGAGGGCCACGATTAATTCCACAGTTTTCATGGAATCGAGGATTTGCATCTCATACAGAGGAAGATCGGGATTTGATCTCACCTCGTCAGTCTCAGCAACTGACGCAAGGACTTCGAGAATCTTGTCTTTCATTTATAGGATAACTTGGCCCGAGTTCGAACAACATCCAAGTGTTTTGGGGGATCAGATGCGCTTTAGAGAGCGGCGACGGACCCCGGACCCAGACGGTTGTGATAAAAATCATCCAGCGCCTTGTTGTAATACCACCAACCCTTTGAGCCAATATGATCGAACTGATCCACAAAAAAGACGGGGTCGTTTTCGTGTTTCTCAAAGTAAACGAGCGGCACGCCATACTTTTTGGTAAGTCCCCGTAGTTGCTTTCCGAAGTACGAACGAGCATCAGCAGAGACCCCCTGCGCCTCGAGCACGTCGACATGGAGAGGCATGGACATCACAAGAGGCTCGGCGCCGGCCTCTTTGATGAGACGCAACACCAACTCAAAGTGCTTCCATTCCTCTGCATTTTTCAACTTGCTCAGAAACTGAGAATCACCGGTTCCCTTGTCGCGGATTGCTTTGAGTGGCTTCCTCGCCGTGCGCGCGGCGAGGGCTTTAGACTGAGCTTCAGCCTTCTTGAGTAACTCGTCCCAGTTGATCATTGAGCGCTTGCCGGTAGAGAGCGGAGCCGCATCCAAAACTTGGTCGTCCTCGGAGGCGTTGAGCAAAGCCAATGATGCTTCGACGTGATCCTGAAGTCGGCACACCGCGCGGTCCAGAGAGGCAAGCGGAGCAATCAAGGCCAACATTAATCGGTCCGCCTTGCCGGCTCCAGCCATCCGGCGCAGGGTGCACTCAAGAATCCAATCACCCTCGTATGCCTGCGGATAACGCAAGAGATTCTGGGCGGCGCTCCGACGCAGGTCTTCTGAATAAATCCCGTTCCAAAGGAACTCCTTGGTCTGCAGCTTGGAAGAGTTTCCCGCAAAATATTTCGCGTCTACTTGCTCGTTCTGAAAGAAGCTTGGCGACAGCGAGAGGACCACTTTTTTTCCTCGCAACGTATCTCCGGCTCCACCGAGCTTCTGCAGCACTGAAAGCGCCGTCGTGCCGGCTTTCCCCACTGGAAACATCGAAAAACCAGTTGGGGCCTCGGCGAAAAACTCAACGCCACGCATCGGGACCGTGGGAATCAACTCGGAACTTCCCAAGAACACAAGAGTATCGGGCCGGGAAAACGCTTCGCGGATCAGCGCGACGCCGTGGAGCTTGGCATCGCAAAATTCAGGCGCCACAGAGTGCAGTCGCGCCTCTTGCATGTTTCGGGCCCACAAGAAGCACGCGCTGATTACGCACGCAGAAACCGCGGCAGCTATGCCTAGAGCCGAAAGATTCGCCCTGCCGGTTGGAGGACTTGTTTTCATATTCTTGAGGGGAAAGGGGGGAAAACTAACGATTGGACACCGTGCTCCAATCTACAAGAGCACTATAGCCTTAAACTCAGGACTGTCGCTGGCAACTGCATTGCTGCAACCGATAAAACCTGCCGCCTGGCTCCATCTCCCAGCCTGCAAATTTCATTAGTCGCATTTATACTTTACAGGTCGTTACAAAGCAACCACTGGGCCAACCTTGAGCCAAAAACTAAAGTCCAAGCATCAAGCGCACGGGATTTTCGAGACATTCCTTCACTCGGACAAGGAAAGTGACGGCTTCCTTGCCATCAACGACCCGGTGGTCATAAGACAGAGCGAGGTACATCATCGGTCTGATCACCACCTGTCCGTCGACCGCCACCGGGCGTTCTTGGATCTTGTGCATCCCCAAGATGCCGCTCTGAGGCGGGTTAAGAATCGGAGTGGAAAGCAGAGAGCCGTAAATCCCGCCGTTCGAGATTGTGAAAACTCCCCCCTGCAGGTCGCTGAACTGGATTTTTCCGTCCCGAGCCTTCACGGCGAAGTCAGCCAAATCCTTTTCAAGACGAGCGAACCCTTTCTGATCGGCATCGCGAACAACTGGAACCATCAATCCACGGTCCGTTCCCACCGCAACCCCGACATCATAATAATGATTCTGCACGATATCCTCACCGTCAATCTGGGCATTAATGGACGGAACGGCCTGCAACGCGCTTACGACCGCCTTGATAAAGAAGCTCATGAAACCAAGCTTCACACCGTGCTCCTTGGTAAACGCCTCCTGCATTTCGGATCGCAACCTCATCACCGCGCTTAGGTCACACTCGTTGAACGTCGTCAGAATCGCAGCCTGTTGCTGCGCCATGACCAGCTGTGCAGCGATTTTCCGGCGCAACGGAGTCATTTTCTTCCGCGTGATCCGCCCCTCGGACGCCGCGCGTTCGGGCGAAAGACCCGGGCTCAGAACCGTCAAACTTTCATTGGCGGCGGAAACCGCCTCACGCAGTGACGCCCCATCACTCGCTGGCTGAGGCACAATCACGCTCGCAACCACCGCAGCCTGAACTGGGCTAGCCGCCGGCGCCACAACCTTCGGGGCCTCCACCTTTTCATCCTTCTCCACCTTTGAGGCCTTCACCGGCGTCTTCTTTTCAGCGACCGGCACTGGCGCTTGGGCGCCCTCGGCGATCTCCGCCACAACTTCGCCAATAGCGACTTCCTGGCCCGCAGGCACCTTGATGCTGAGAATTCCAGCGCCTTCCGCCACTAAGTCTGTGGAGACTTTATCCGTGTCAATTGTGAGCAGTGTGTCGCCTTTGCTCACGGCCTCCCCATCGGCTTTGTGCCATGTGGACAGCACAGCACTGGTGATCGATTCTCCAACTGCAGGGATTTTAACTAGTAGGCTCATGACATTAAGGAGTGAAATTGAACAAACGCGCGGGTGGCTCTGGGATCTTTCTCTGATCAACAACGCATCGCATCAGGCCAGTGTAAAAGCATCTTCCACCAATTTGCGTTGCTCAATCCTATGGAGCGACAGAGCACCGACTGCAGGGCTCGAGCTCGCATCGCGACCCGCGTAGACAATTGGAGCGCCGATAATTTTCGAGAGCGGCGTGCGCAAATGGCTCCACGCCCCCATGTTTTCAGACTCTTCTTGGCACCAAACGAATGTCTTGGCTTTCTTGTAAGATTTAAGCGTCTGCGCGAGTTTTTTCTCGTGCAAAGGGTAAATCTGCTCGATTCGCACAAGCGCCACATCAGACAGCTTGTTTGAGTCTCGGTGCTTCAGGAGATCGTAGTAAACTTTTCCGGAGCAAAGAATGACTCGGCTGACCTTTTCAGCGGAACCAAGCAGCGGTCCAGAGAGTATTTCCTCAAAATGCCCAGAGATGAAATCCGCCTCGCTCGACACGCATTCAGGGGCGCGCAACAGGCTCTTGGGAGTCATCACGATCATGGGCTTGCGGAAATCACGCTTCATCTGCCTGCGCAATGCATGAAAATACTGCGCAGGGGTGGTGAAGTTGCATACCTGCATGTTGTCCTCAGCACAAAGCTGGAGAAACCGCTCGAGCCGCGCGCTGGAGTGCTCCGGGCCCTGCCCCTCGTATCCATGCGGGAGCAACAACACGATACCGCTC
>JACCEC010834077.1_pt1 | contig 19838 bp, 30 predicted proteins | sample 7450121 | NCBI WGS metagenome assembly JACCEC01 (sample SAMN15323455, study PRJNA562643) | freshwater metagenome | isolation source: river surface water | place: USA:Blue River Watershed | collected 2017-08-18 | reverse complement strand
TACGTGGTCACACTATGGTTGTTACTAATAGTTATGGTGATTTAGTTAGTGTAACTAACTATGACACTTACGGATCAGCCGGTGCATTAACAGCATTGGCAACTGCACTTGGCGCAGTGACAAGTGGTAATATTGTTGTCTTAGTATCATATGATGCTACGGCATTTAACGCCGCATGTCGTTCAGCACTGACAAATGGTTACGGAGATACCAATACTAATATTTGGACTGCTCAACGATATGACCATATCTTTATTGGAATTAAAATATAATGGCTGGCGAAGATTCTTCACAACTATACACACCAGCACATCATTCTGGTCAGTTAGACCAACGTCTAAATGCTACAAATTATATTCACCCACAGGAAACAAATCTTTTAAATCTTGTGAAGGCTATGCAGTACAACGATCAAGGTCAACCTGTGATTCGTACAACATCAGGTGCAAGCGTAGCTGCAAGTGATGCATTTGGTAGATTGCGTGTTAGTAATCCATTAACTTTATATGATAACTTTTATAGATATAATGATAATGATAAAATTAATACATACATATCAGGTACAGCATCAGCAACACCGGACGCTAACGCCGCAGAAGTTTTATGTACAGTGGGAACGGATAGCGGAGATTTAGTCTACAGAGAATCTAGTAGAGTGTTTGCGTATCAGCCAGGTAAAAGTTTACAAATAATGACAACATTTGTAATGGCTCCAGGTAAAACAAATCTTAGACAAAGAGTTGGTTATTTTGATACACAAAACGGTGTATTCTTAGAACAAGATGGGACAACTCTAAGATTTAGAATTCGTTCATATGTGACCGGTGCAATTACATATGAATCAGTAGATCAGGCTAACTGGAATATTGATCCATTGAATGGAACAGGTGTTTCTACTAGAACGTTAGATATTACCAAAGCGCAAATTCTTTTCTTTGATATTGAATGGCTGGGTGTAGGTAGTGTTCGCTGTGGATTTGTTATTGATGGTCAATATGTACTAGCACATATATTTCACCATGCTAATAGAATTGCAGATACTTATATGACCACTGCATGTTTACCAATAAGAATGGAAATTGAAAACACTGGAGCAACTGCTAGTCCAAGTACATATAAACAAATTTGTACAACTGTAATTAGTGAAGGTGGTTATGTGTTGAATGGAGTACCTACAAGTGTGGGTCACCCGTTAAATGCTCCTTATAGTTTATCAAGTCCTAATACATTATATCCTATATTCTCAATGAGATTAAAATCTGATAGAATGGGTGCGATTGTTTTACCAAAAGGTTATAGCATAGGATTGTCAGGTAACAATAATTTTACTTTAGAACTAAGAATTGGTGGAGTTACCACTGGCGGAACATGGATAAGCGCAGGCACAAACAGTTCAGTAGAGTATAATTTGACAGCAACATCAATCACAAATGGCAGAATTGGCGAATGGAGACAAATTATAGGTAGTAACCAGTTTGCCGGTTTAGCTGATTTACAAGAACCGTTCACTTTTCAATTAGAAAGAAATACATTTACTGGAGTAAGAAATGAATTGACTATTTGTTTGATTACGTCAGGTAACAACGTTAACACATACGGCGCAGTAAATTGGGAAGAGATCACCTAATTTATACTAAATAATGGTATGAGCGGAACCCCTACCTTAGTCAAAACACCGTACGTAAAAACAAAGTACAATTCACAAAAAGACCTTGATGACTTTATCAAGTGTTGCGATCCAGATACGGGTCCAATGTACTTTATGGACAACTTCTTTATGATTCAACACCCGACAAAGGGTAGTATGAATTATCATCCATGGGAATATCAAAAACGATTGATTGAAAACTATCATCAGAATCGTTATTCAATATCATTGATGCCTCGACAAACAGGTAAGTCAACATCAGCCGCAGGATATCTATTGTGGTACGCTATGTTTGTTCCAGACAGTACAATTCTTATTGCCGCTCACAAATATACAGGTGCTCAGGAAATTATGCAACGTATTCGTTATGCATACGAGAACTGTCCTGACCACATTAAAGCAGGTGTAACAACATATAACAAAGGCTCATTAGACTTTGAGAACGGCTCACGTATTGTTTCAGCAACAACTACTGAAAACACTGGTCGTGGTATGTCTATCACACTTTTATATCTTGACGAATTTGCGTTCGTTCGTCCTACTATTGCGACAGAATTCTGGACTGCTATTACACCAACACTAGCGACTGGTGGTAAAGCGATTATCACTAGCACTCCTAACTCAGACGAAGACCAGTTTGCTCTTATTTGGAAACAAGCTAATAAATGTGAAGATGAGTTTGGTAACAAGACAGAATTAGGAGTTAACGGATTCAAGGCGTATCGTGCTTATTGGCAAGAACATCCTGAACGTGACGAAGCGTGGGCAACTCAGATGAAAGCACAACTCGGTGAAGATAGATTCCGCCGAGAGATTGGTTGTGAGTTCATTATTGCTGACGAAACATTGATAGCTCCTACTACATTAATTGAATTAGAAGGAACCGAACCAACATTCAGACAAGGTCAGATTCGCTGGTACAAGAAACCAGAGAAAGATAAAATTTATACAGTAGCACTAGATCCTGCTATCGGTACCGGTGGAGACAATGCTGCGATTCAGATATTTGAAGCAAACTCTACAGTTCAAATCGGTGAATGGAAACATAACAAAACAGCTATTCCTGAGCAAATAAAATTATTGGCCAACATCTGTAAGTACATACATGAGTGTACAGGACAACCTAACAATATCTACTACTCCATTGAAAATAACACTGTGGGTGAGGGAGCTTTAATATCGTTAGCTGAATACGGGGAAGTAAACATTACAGGTATCTTTCTTTCTGAGCCCGGAAAGAAACGCAAGGGTTTTAATACGACCCATAAAACCAAGATGGCAGCTTGTGCAAAGTTTAAGCACTTGTTAGAATCGAAGAAAATGGTAATTAATAGCCATAGTCTAATCTCAGAATTAAAGAACTATGTTGCTAGTAAAGACAGTTTTGCTGCCAAAATTGGAGAAACTGACGATTTGATAGCTGCCGCATTGTTATCCACACGAATGATCCAAGAATTAGGTGATTTTCACTTTGATTTAGAAAGTCAAATTCGTGACCACGAGGACATCATTCTACCTTTACCCTTCTACGCAATAATGTGATAAATACACTATTGCGAGTATAATATTATGCCAAAAAACCAAGAATCATTAAATGCTGAATTAGCACGTTTTCTGAAACGTTTCAGACCTACCATGCGAGATACGACAGGGAAAGTCGTTCCTGTTCCAGACGAAGCAGAAGTATTCCAGTTTAAATTTGTCGTTGATGGCGAAGATTACGGAACGGTCACTGTTTCTATTGACGGTTTACACAAACTAGTCATTTATTTTAACAGCGATTTGTTTGACAGTCCTAAAATCAGTGAGCAAGGTGATATTACTTGGGAAAAACTAATTCGTATGATTAAAGACTTTGCTATGAGTAAGCAATTGAGTTTTGAATTAAAGAATGAAGATGAATTAGAAACTGACATGGCAAAGCGTGACCATGTTAAGAAATTAGATGAAGGTTATCATCCAATGGGTAGAAAGCAAAGTTATAACGATGCTATCCCAGAATGTAAAATTATAATTAAGCACAGTAAAGTTATGGAAGAGGGTGAACAACGCTTCCGTAGTGTAGAGAGAATTTTTATTGAGAATAGTCAAGGAGAAAGATTCTTGGCACCAACTACAAGACCAGGAATCGCACGTGTCTATGCTAGACATATCGCAGAAGGCGGTCGCCCTTATGACGACCGTTGGAATCACGTTAGTAAAATAGTAGAAGACTACACCAAGATGGCAGGATTTGTCCGCGCAACAAGAGGTGGACAGTTCAACGAATCAGCCCAAAAGTTAGTGAATGAAGGTGTACAACATTATTTAGGATTGCGTGAATCACTACACGCTTTAACCACACGCAGAGGTTACCATCAATTCTTTGAGTCCTGGACGCCACCTTTAATGGAAGACGAAATACAAGAAGATTTAACAGACATGTTTAGAACAAGTACGTTAGATCCTCGTATTGAGTCAGTGATGCCAATACTAAGCAAGTTAAGTAAAAACATCGTAGAGACTAAACTTGATGAAGTAGATTCATTGGAAGAATGGGCTGATAATATTATTGAAGGTTCATTGATACCACAAACAACTGGTCAAATTGAAAAATTGAATAAAATTCTCAGCAATGAAAAGTTTGCTTTAGGACCAGATGGCTCGTTCGCAAAGAATGCACTAGCTCCTGTATTACATGATGATGATTTGTTTAATGAATTAGAGCAAGCAGGTAAAGAAGATTCTAACGGTGATGCTAAAGAAATTATAATTAGTTGGTTATCCAATCAACAAGATCCGAAATATCAAGCAGTGTTAGATAAATTAGAAACTGATGTTAATCAAAAAGCACAAGAACCCACAGCACAACCAACTGAAGTTCCTCCCCCACCAATGGCCGAAACCAAAGATGATGATGAAGCTGATTATGGCCCAGAATATCAGGATATGGTTCAGCGTGTCGGGCAAAAAGCAAAAGAACAAGAAAAGAAAAAGCCAGTTGATATTGCTGACTTAGCAAGACGTTTACAACAAGTTAAGTTAAAAGATGAACCAGTTAAGGAAGCAGGTCCAGCAGGTAAGCCAGGTGATTATTTTGATGCAACACAAAAAGTTTCTACAGGTCCTGTATTGGGTAACAAGCCACAGACACAAAAAGGTTTGCGTGGCAAGTTAGTAGGTGAATCTGAGTTAGACAGAATTAAAAAATTGTCAGGATTAAACAAATGAAAGAAGTAAAGCTACTAACTGAGTGGGCAGATAAAATAACAGAAGCTCCAGTAGCGACCCGATCAAATAGATTGGGTACACCAATGTCAGCCAAAGCAGACAGACCTTTACCAAGAAACCTTGACATACAATATAAGGCACAACGTGCCCATCCTGACCTAAGCCCTGAGCAAGCATTATCGTTGTATATGAGTAACGAACTTGTAGACAAAGAAAAAATGGATTTCGCTCAGAATAAACTTATCAATAAAGTTAAGGGCGAGAACGAAAAATTAACAAGAACAGTCAATGAGTTAGGAAAAGAACTACACGATTTTGAACAACAGTCACAACAAACTGACCAAGAAGTAGAACGTCTAAAAACATTAAGTGCAAAGTTAAAACCTGCAGGTGAATTAACACAGCAAGTAGCACAAGCAACAACACAACAAATCGAAAAGATGATGAAAGATGTTGATGATTTGCGTATGAAGCCTGGTATGACCCCTGACAAACAAAAAGAATTAGAACAAAAAATTAATGATATTAAATCAGGTGGTTTAAGTTCTAAGGAAGTACAGAATATCAACAACACAATTGAAGTATTAAGTGCCAAGCAAGACATTGATGACCAAATGTTTGATAACGTTATGGGTAAACTTGAAAAAACTCAAATAGAACTAGCGAAAAAAGAAAAAAGATTCGAAAAAAGTGTCACACGTAACGCTGAAAAGATTGGTAAATGGGGAAACTCTTTCAAAGAGTTGGATAGTAAAGTTTCTGAAATCGAAAAACGTGCTGATGAAAAATTAGCACAGATAGAACAAGCATCAGAAGAAGCAGACGAAACCTTGAATCGTATCGCCCAAATGGTTAGACAAATGAATCCTCAATCAGTTCAACCTTTAGCACAAACCTTATCAACTATTGATGATAGAGATGAAGTACAACAAGCAATGGCTACACCTTCATCTACAACATTGCCATCTCTTGGAACAGAAGTTGATGACGATGAAGTTGTGACTATTGATGAACCTGAAGATAACGAAGAAGATTATGCGTCAGTTCAAGATTTATTAAACAAATATAGAAAGCCAAAAAACGTGAAAAATAATGGACAACTTGGTGAACAGATTGAGATGGTAGAACCATCAGAAGATGAAATGGAAACAGTGATTGTACCATTCATAATGCGTAGATACAAAAGCATATATCCAAACGATATGAAAATCTATTCAGAAGGTCAATTAAAAACTATGATTCTCAGAACAGTGGATCGCGGTTTATTGATTTGGCAACCCAATGTTGACGAAGAACGAATCAACAAGTATATACAAGCATTGCATAACTGGATGCGTAAGTTGCGCCCAGTAAATCCAGAACTACCTGGCATGCCAGAGGCTCCACCAAGAACACAAACATCCATACAAGAATCAATGTTTAGTGAGTTTGAAAGAGATTTGACCAAATTAACTAACGGTTATTGATTACGCAATAAAGTATTTTTCTTTTCTCCCATTTACGGGATAAATATTATTGACATTGACTGATAGTAATGCTAAACTATCATCATTGTTAGTCACTCATGGTGAGTGGCGACATTAAAACAGAGACCATCTCAATTATTATAAGGAAATATTATTATGGCATCATTAGCAGAAATTCGTGCCCGTATCGCGGCACAAGAAAACAAAGGTCAAAATCAGCCTAAACAACAAGCTGACAACTCAATCTACCCACACTGGAACATGGACGAAGGCACTACTGCTACTATTCGTTTCTTACCAGATGGTGATTCAAACAACCAGTTCTTCTGGGTAGAACGACAAATCATCAAACTTCCGTTTAATGGTGTCAAAGGTGATACTAATGTTAAACGCATTGAGGTTCAAGTTCCTTGTGTAGAAATGTATGGTGATAACTGCCCAATCTTAGCAGAAGTTCGTCCTTGGTATAAAGACGAAAGTTTGAAAGAAATGGCAAACAAATATTGGAAGAAGCGTAGTTATCTATTCCAAGGTTTTGTTCGTGCTAATCCACTAGGTGATGACAAAGCACCAGCGAATCCAATTCGCAGATTCATTATCAGTCCTCAAATCATTCCAATCGTTAAGGCTGGTATCATGGATCCTGAAATCCTTGAATTGCCAACAGACTATCAACGTGGTTTGGATTTCAACATTAAGAAAACAAGCAAAGGCGGTTATGCTGATTATTCAACATCAACATGGGGTCGCCGTGAGAGTGCATTGACAGAAGCAGAATTGGCTGCTATCGAGGCACATGGCTTGTATGATTTAAAAGAGTTCTTGCCTAAGAAGCCAGGCGAAGCAGAACTACGAATCATCAAAGAAATGTTTGAAGCAAGTGTAGATGGTCGCCCATATGACTTAGAGCGTTGGGGCAACTACTATCGTCCATATGGCTTAGAAGCACCTGCAGGAGCAACAGCGGACTCAACAACAGCATCTAGTACCGTTGCTACTAGCGCACCCGCGACAGCACCCGTAGCAGAAGAAACTCAGCCTTGGGAAGATTCACCTGCAGAAGCAACACAAAAAGTTGAAGTACCAACAGCAACTCCAAGTAGTGATAAAGCACAGGACATCTTAGCAATGATCCGTGCTAGACAAGCAAAGTCTGCTTGATAACACAGGGGAACTAGTTTCCCCTTTTATTACTATAAGGATATTGCTATGACACTACCAGATGAAAGATACCGAGCCATTAAGGCAGGTAAAAAACTGCTGGAAGAATTGTGTGACCCAGGCAAGACTCCCAGAGTTCCTAGTATAGTAAGAGATAAAGCAAGAACAGCGTTAAGGCATTATCCACTAGATTGGGAAATTGACAAAATGGCAGAGACTTGTCCAGACTTATTGGACAAAGAATCTCTCATAGATAAACAAAAGAAGATTGGAGAACAAATTGGCAAAACCATTTGACCTAAGTAAGTTTAGGAAAGAACTTACAAAAAGTATTGAAGGACTAAGTATTGGATTCAATGACCCTACTGATTGGATCTCTACAGGCAATTATGCACTTAACTATCTTATCAGCGGTGACTTTAATAAAGGTATTCCTCTTGGTAAAGTTACTGTCTTTGCTGGAGAAAGCGGCGCGGGCAAGAGTTACATTTGTTCAGGAAACATTGTACGCCACGCACAGGAACAGGGGATATTTGTTGTCCTCATTGACTCTGAAAACGCCCTTGATGAAGATTGGCTTCATAATTTGGGTGTTGATACTGACGAATCCAAATTACTAAAACTCAACATGGCTATGATTGATGATGTTGCTAAAACAATTTCAAAATTCGTAGCAGATTACAAAGCAATGCCAACAGAAGATAGACCTAAAGTTCTATTTGTAATTGACAGCTTGGGTATGTTGTTGACGCCAACTGACGTTAATCAGTTTGATGCAGGTGATTTGAAAGGTGATATGGGTCGTAAGCCTAAAGCACTTACAGCACTTGTTCGTAACTGTGTTAACATGTTTGGCTCATTAGGTATTGGCTTAGTGGCAACTAATCACACATACGCATCACAAGATATGTTTGACCCAGATGATAAAATCTCAGGTGGTCAAGGATTCATCTATGCTTCTAGTATCGTTGTTGCGATGAAGAAGATGAAATTGAAAGAAGATGAAGATGGTAATAAAGTATCAGAAGTAAATGGTATTCGTGCTGGTTGTAAGATTATGAAAACTCGATATGCTAAACCTTTCGAGGGTGTGCAAGTGAAGATTCCTTACAAGACAGGTATGAGTCCATATTCTGGTATGGTTGATATGATTGAAAAAGCCGATCTACTAAAGAAAGAAGGTAACAGTTTAGTCTATACAACAGTTGACGGTGAAGTGATTAAGAAATTCCGTAAAGCATGGGAAGCTAATACTGACAACTGTTTAGATACAGTTATGAAAGATTTTCCATTAAGAAATTCTAAGTCTGAGATAAGTACTACTGATGAAACATTGGAGGAATCAGTAGAATGAGTTTAGGATCAGTAAGCGAAGTTTGGGAAGTATTGCGTGAGCATATCGACATGAACGACCGTTTAGAAGCGGCAGAATCATTAGTAACATATTTGATTGAAAACAATTTTGAGATTGACGAAATCAAGGATGAGTTTAGAGACAAAGATATTACCAAAGCATTGAAAGAATATGCCGCACAACACTTCCAAGAAGAAGATTACGAAGAATACGAAGAAGACGAAGACCAAGACGAATGGGATTAAATGGCAAACTGGTTAACAATAGTCAGTAATGATATAAGTAGACTTCCGGACTTTATCGCACATTACGAAAATGAATTGGCAACTGCTAAGAGTGATGTGAAGATTTGGGGCAATGTTGAAAAGAACATTGCCGCATTGCCCGGAGTTACGGAACATCGTTTCAACCAGCTACAAGAAATTGAGGCTGTGTTGAATCATCTTAATATTCAACTACGTAAGATTCGTAGAAAACATTTCCAAAAGTATCTAGAGGCATATAATCGGGCATTAACATCACGTGACGCTGAAAAGTATGTTGATGGTGAGCAGGAAGTAATTGACTATGAAACACTAATCAACGAAGTTGCGTTTCTGCGTAACAAATGGTTAGGTATATTGAAAGGGCTTGATGCTAAACAATGGCAAATGGGTCACATAGTTAGATTACGGACAGCAGGAATGGAAGATATTACCCTTTAAGCAAGACCTCGTATTGACAACAGTACGAGGTTTTTGCTATACTCTAGTATGACTTATCAATATAAAGGCAAAGGCTTTTATCAACTTACAGGAAAGAATTCTATGAAAAACACTATCCAACCATTGACAGCTGCCCAATTCAATTCTCTTAACGGGGCTAGTATGAGTCCAGTTACTATTACTTCTACTAGTGGTAATAGTGGGCTTAATTTAATTGGAGCCGCTAGTCAAGGATACACAGCTACATTTGATTTTGAATCTTTTGGCAAAACACATGAGTTACTAAAGAAATATGAAGTGTATGAATCTAGTGAGAGCATATTGGTATTGAGTGTGGCAGCACGTCGGATATTGCGTAACAGTCATGCCTTCTACAAAATCACAGACCGTGAGTTGTTTTCTAAAATCACTCCTGAAGATAGAGCACTGGCTGACACTATAAAAGATTATTACAGTAAAAATGTAATGATGTGGAAACTTAAGGGCAATAATAAGTTAAGCCCGTTCCGTGAAGATATGAACAAACTTATCCATAGCGATATGCTTACCTTCAAAGAAAACATGATTGGTATAGCCTATTGGTTACCTTATTTCTATGAGTATGATGTTGAATTGGATACCATAAAACGAGAAGTAACAACAAATCAGAATTTCGCAGACATGGATCAAACAGGAAAACCCGGTGTATTAAAAATTACAGAGGATCTAATTCCACTCAAACGCTTGGAAAGAAAAACAAAACGAAGCAAGTATTTTGAGTATTGGTTCAAAGATGCACAATTCAACGCAGGTGTAGTGATCCATTTAGAAGAAAAGAACCAACTACAACACTTGTGGGATACTTTGTACAACAATGAAAAAGTATTAAAAGTTGCGGGTCGTTTTCACCGTCGCAATCGTGACGGATTTGAATACTATAGTGTTGATAATTGGAAACTAGCCTAGGCTTGACAAAAAACATTTTTGGGCGTATAATACAGTCTTTGATTGAAAGGAAAGATATGTCACAAATCCAATACCTTGAAAGTCAGCAAATCGGTAATACTAAAGTAATACTTTGGAGAACCGGCAATTATCGTTATCAAATCGAGACTAAAACCGAAACTAATACTGAAGTATTCAATTTTGAGGCTGAATACAACGAAGCGGTCTGTGAGTTTATTCAAAAAGCCCGAGCAATCAACAACAAAATGTCTTGACAATAAACCCAAAACGCAGTATAATAACATCTTTACATACAAAAGGATCAACATGACTTCAACAGTTCGCATCACTTCAGGTACATATCGCAACGCACCAGTCAACAATCAAGTTTTTACACTTATCAAAGGTTATCAACTTGGTGCTAAAGGTGGTTTCATTACTGTAAAGAACGAGGGTCAGTTCCCAGGTCGTAGTGATGAGTTGCGTATCCAAGTTGACAATCAACAATGCTTGCAATTTATTTCAGGTGATACACCTGTAGTGTCTGAGGTTGTTGAAACTGAAACAGAACAGGAAGCAATGGATCGTATTGCCGAGCGTTTCAGTGTGTTGGATGAAATGTCTAAGGCATGTATCGCAGGTGACATTCGTGCTATGATTGTGTCAGGCCCACCCGGTGTCGGCAAGTCACACGGTGTGACATTACAAATGGAAAAAGCCTCTATGTTTGATAAAATCTCAGGCAAGCGCCCTCGCTTTGAGATTGTCAAAGGTGCTATGTCAGGCATCGGCTTGTTTGCTACACTTTACAAATATAGTGATTCTAAGAATGTGTTGGTGTTTGATGATTGTGATGTGTGGGAAGACCAAGACGCATTGAATGTGTTGAAAGGTGCTTTGGATTCAGGTAAGACACGCCGTATCAGTTGGAACAAAGACTCACGCATTTTGCGTGAAGAAGGTGTACCCAACACTTTCAATTTCAATGGTAGTGTCATCTTCATTACTAACTTAAACTTTAGTGACCGTCGTAGTAACAAAATCAAAGCACACTTGGATGCTCTCCAATCTCGTTGTCACTATCTTGACCTCACTATCAATAGTGAGCGTGACAAAATGTTGCGTATCAAGCAAGTTCACCGTGATGCTGATGGTGGTTTGTTTGCTGACTATGACTTCACACAGGAACAGTGTGACGAAATTATCAACTACATGTGGGACAATCACAACAATTTGCGTGAAGTGTCCTTGCGTATGGCTTTGAAGATTGCTGACTTAGTTAAGATTAGTACTAACTGGCGTAGTCTTGCTAAATCAACTTGCATGAAGGGTTAATCATGGAACACTTTAAAATAGTACACAATTTTCAAGCATGGGAACGACAACTTAATGCTTTAGGATTCAAAGTGTCCGCAATTCACACAGGCTTCTTCATTCACAATAGCAAGGGTACGATTATTGCCGATGTTACTGATGTAGACGGCTTGCGTGGATTTGTTCAAGCAGTAGAATACATGAATTCTTTAAAGGAACAATAATGAATTGGCGTATGTATGTTGCTTTTGCTAAATGGTTATTTACAAAAGCATTTAGCGGAACATTTGATTCTTTTGAAAGATGGAGAACACTGTTACGCACAGAAACTCCACTTGCTATAATCGCATTTGTTATCGTAGGCGCACTCTATTTCCTAGTAGTTGCAGGATTAGCAGTCTGGATGTTTGAAGATAGAAACACTATCGGTAATATCATGCAGGGTTATGTAGTGATGTGGGTATTCGCATTTTTATACAATGTGTTCAAAACATTGTTTGAGATTTTCAAAGAAGAACGCCAAGAGATTTTCGATACTTTGAAAAAATGAATGAGCATAGAAATACAATTCGTGCTTTGAAGGATGAGGAACTTCTAGTGTCCAGTTTGTGGTGCCGTTTCGGAATACATAACTGGACTAGGTGGAAGGATGCTGAAAGAGGAAGACGCACACCTTGGTATGATGCGTTCGCTAAAGAAGTCAAGTATAGAGAACGATATTGCTGTCATTGTAATAAGGTCAGTCGTACAGTCGTTTACTTAGAATAAGGGGACATAGATCCCCTTTTTTTGCCTCTACTATTGACATTCTGTGTATTAAACTTTATAATTACAGCATGAAAGCACAGCCAACTACCAAAGAACAACTGATTTACTTTCTTTTCAATCATATCAGTTTAGGTACATACGATAAAAAATTTATCAACAATTTGGTTACAATGTACTTAACATTGATGAAGCCTGTTACCTCAAACCAAAGTAACTTACTAGATAAAATTGTATTGAGGTATGAAAGGCAATTGAGGAAAGAGGAAGTTGATGCCAATGAAATGGTTAAACTTCCATGGAACTTAACACCAATCGAGAGTTCGCCATCATATACACAAGCACATGTCGAAATAGAAGATGATTTTATATTAGTTCGTAGTCCATTCAAATCAGAATTTATCAAAGAGTTTAAACTATTACCTACTAGTAGATGGGACAAAGAAACCAAAACATGGTATCTCAGTGCCCATGAACAAACTTTGAAATCTGCAATTCATCTAGTGTCCAAACATTACGAGACTGTGAATTATTCTGATGAAATCAAAAATATTCTAAATACAATGGAAACGTATAAGGACTCCCAATATTGGAATCCAACTTTAGTAAAAGTCAATGAATCACTCTATGTTGTGGCTATTAATAATTCGTTAAATGAAGCAATAAAAGATATAGAGTTAGACGGTTCATTGGCAAGTATCGCTAAACTGTCACATCACGGAATAAAGATTAGCCGTAGTGTATTGAATGATGTACCCGCTAACATCACTGACGATGAAATATTAGTGGCTACCGAATCTGAAATCACAATAGAATATGATGCTGATAAAATATGTAAAATGTTGTATAACATAAAGGCCGATTACGTTTTAATACGTGAATGGAATATACTTGCTAAAGATTTAGCAATCAACCTTAAGACACAGCTTCAGTTACATAACATTCATACAGAGATATTAGATCGTGCTTCTGTTGCACCTATAGAAAAAATTATACAAGCAAACATGCCTGTATTAATAAGTGGATATAGTTTTCAAAATCCATTAAGTCATTTCTTTGCTAAAACAATTGGATTGACTAACAGTAAACCTATTATAATTAAATGAGACAATGTAAATTAATAATCAAAGACGAAGTTAACGTCAAAATAGAAGGTCTAGAACTAGGTGACCGCAAAACACTGATGAAGATGTTTGAGTATGAAAAGCCTGGCGCAAGATATTTGCCGAGTGTCCGTTTAGGTCGCTGGAACGGCAAGATTAGTTATTTTAGCCTCGGTGGTTCTACATTCGTAAATCTATTACCAGATATTCTGCCCTTACTTGACCAAGCAGGGTATGACATTGAACTAGAGGATTTAAGAGAATATCGAACAACATTCAATTTCCAAGAAATTAAAGAAGATAGTTTTGCCGCACATGTATGGCCTGATAAACATCCTAAGGCAGGTGAGCCTGTCATGTTGCGTGACTATCAGATTGAGATTGTTAACAACTTTTTGAAGAATCCACAATCATTACAAGAGATTGCTACTGGTGCAGGTAAAACAATTATGACAGCCGCACTAAGTTATAGTGTAGAAGGATATGGTCGTAGTATTGTTATCGTACCCAATAAAGATTTAGTTACACAAACTGAACGTGACTACCGCAACGTGGGTTTAGATGTTGGTGTGTATTTCGGTGATCGTAAAGAATACGGCAAGACACATACAATTTGTACATGGCAGAGTTTAGGGAACATGCTAAAGAAAACCAAAGCAGGAGACGCTGAAGTTTCAATAGGTGAATTCATTGAAGGTGTTGTTTGTGTAATGGTTGACGAAGTTCACATGGCAAAGGCTGATGTGTTGAAAGAATTGTTAACTGGAGTAATGAGCAATATTCCAATTCGTTGGGGGTTGACTGGTACTATTCCTAAATCAGAGTTTGATTACAAAGCTATTTTTGTGTCACTAGGTCCAGTCATTAATAAATTGGCTGCAAGTGAACTTCAAGAAAGAGGAGTACTTGCAAATTGTCACGTGAATATAGTGCAATTTCAAGACAAAGCAGAATTCACAAACTATCAAAGTGAGTTGAAATATCTGCTTGAGGACGATAAACGAATGACTGCAATATGTCATTTGTTAGAAACAATTAAAGAATCAGGTAACACATTGATTCTTGTTGATAGAGTTGCCGCAGGTAAGGCTATCCAAACAAGACTTAGTGAACAATTTACGAAACAGAGATTAGATTATGAGGTCAGCTTTGTTTCGGGTGAAACTAACTTAACAGAGAGGAAAGAACAGTATGATGAAGTCGCAACAGCAACAAATAAAGTCATCGTGGCCACATATGGAGTGGCAGCAGTCGGTATTAACATACCCCGTATATTTAACCTTGTATTGGTTGAGCCTGGCAAATCGTTTGTCAGGGTCATTCAGTCGATTGGACGAGGAATTCGCAAGGCAGAGGACAAAGACTTCGTACAAATCTGGGACCTTACCAGCAGTTGCAAGTTTGCAAAAAGACACCTTACCCAACGAAAAGCCTACTACAAAGAAGCAAACTACCCGTTCTCAGTACAAAAGATCGACTACAAGTGATACAATATAATTATGCGAATTTTAACTTTAGACAATACCTATTATAATTTAGAAACACTACCGGAAGAGGTAGATGATTTGCGTTTCGCTATTTTAGATAATTCAAATCCACAGAATGTAGACTATCATTATATTCCACTGATATTCTTAGAATCATTCAACAGTCCTGCACTTGTCTTACGTGTAGGGGAACATACTATTAAGATGCCAGTAGATTGGCAAATACTTATAGGTGAACCTGAAATGGGAGACTTAGAAACACTACCATTAACAAGTATTAATGATAGGGGATTTAAAGCATTTGAGTTTAATCCACTAAGTTCATTTAGGCCCAGTTTTCTTGATATTGAGATTGTAGACATATACCATGATGTTACATGGTACGCACCTCGATTGAAGAACGGTCAATTCTTATGTGTACCGATTGATGACGAAGAAAAACCTAAATGTGTTTATTTCGTAAAAGAGATTAGTAGAAATTGTGAAATTGTAGACTATCAGCAGGCTTGGTAATGGCAACAAAGAAAACAGCAGTTCCAAAAGATGAAAAGTTTGAAAAGCAAGACTTTGATTTGTTTGAGGCATTAGATGCACTTGACAAGAAAGATTACAAATACTTTGATAAACTTACTGAAGAACAACAAAAGAAGTTTGTTCCATACATGATGACACACTGGATGAGTGCCGTGAAAGCAGACGGTGGCATTCAGGGTTATTATGTAATGAGTACAGAATTCTATGCCAATAAACACTTGTTCAATGAGTATGTCCAGAAACATCCTAAACTTGTTTGGCAGATGTTATGTGCAAGTAGTCCTGGAATAGGTAAAAAGTTTCATCAATGGATACCACACTTGTCTACTAAGGTAGCTAACTTAAAAGAAAGTCCAAAGCAGAAAGAAGTCAAAGATTATTTTGCTAAAATTTATCCCACAGCTAGTGAGGCAAACTTGTACGCAATCAGCGATGCTTTTGTTGAAGAACACAAGAAGAAAGTATATCTAGCAAAAAGATTTCCGGATTTGAAAATATCAGATATAGAAGTATTGGCACAATTAGTTACAGATGATGACATTAGAGAATACGAAAGAGACCTCGGAAACGAGTAATACTTGTGAGTTTTGTAAGAAGTCTTTTCAACGTGAACGGACATTGGTTAGCCACATCTGTGAAAAGAAACAACGATGGCTGAATCGTGACCATGCAGGTAACCGAATAGGCTTTCAGTGCTGGGTTCAATTCTTTACTAAGCACAGCTCAAGTAAAACAAAGAACAAAACATACGAAGAATTTATATATAGCCCATACTATATTGCGTTTGTGAAGTTTGGTAGTTACTGTGTTGATATCAAAGCATTAAACATTCCTAGATACGTTGAGTGGTTATTGAAGGAACAGATTAAATTAGATGATTGGACTAGTGATAAAGTCTATAATAGATTCTTGTGTGAATATTTGCGGCTAGAGGATCCGTTCGATGCTATCTATCGAGGTGTAGAAAATTGCACAGAATTGGCAGAAAAGGATCAGATACAGCCCAATGATGTATTTCGTTATAGTAACTCAAACCGAATCTGTCAATACATCGTAAATGGGAAAATTAGCCCATGGATGTTGTATCAAAGCGACAGTGGTGTCCATTTACTAGAGACATTAAATCAGGATCAAGTTACAATGATAACTGATTATATAAATCCTGAGTTATGGGCATTGAAATTTCATAGGGAACCAGATGTTGTCAAAAAAATCAGAGACACCCTCACATTGGCGGGGTACTAGAGTACGCATACCCTGGAAGAAGGGTGATACTATTAGCCATTGGAATGAAACCTGCATCTGGGCTATGGAACATTATGGCGTTCCTGGCACATATTATACAGCTCATCCGACAGAAGATTACATGGATTTCTACTTTCACAAAGAAGAAGATGCTATTCATTTTAGTTTGAGGTGGCTGTGAACCATTTTGATAAAATCAGATTGATAGACGAAATGAAGGCTAGATTGACTGTTTTAGATAATCAACCAAAGTATAAATTCAGTCGTAGTAAATGGTATATTGCAGACTTTGAAGAAAAATATTATTGGGAAGTTGAAGCATGGTGCACAGAACACTTTGGTCCTCAAGATAAATTTCCCGGCGCATGGTCACGCTGGCAGCACATGTATGAATCACAGATTCATTTCCGTGATGAAAAAGATTATGCTTGGTTTGTGTTGAGGTGGTCATGAAGGATATCATTGGTGAAGTAATAGCAGAAGATTACTTAAACTGGACTGAGATAATGACAGGCCCAGAAATGGAATCTTGGATTGAAAGTAACGATAACTCACTGTGGGTAGAAATGTATCCAGGTATATATTGGATACATCCTAAACTTTATGTGTGGTATAAATTGAGGTATAATTAATGAACTTGAATCACTTATCAGACAACGAATTGATTGATTATATCATAAAATATGATAATGATCCTGTGCGAGTTAGACTTGCTACTCACATGCAACGAGTAGCCGGCTCAATAGTTGATGACTTAGTTGACGCTGGCATGGATGACACATGGTGTAATTTTGATAGTGTTGTGAATGGCGCTCAATATCACCCTGGACAATATATCAACCACCTTGAGAATGAAATTGAATATCTCAACGACAAACTATCTGATGCTCTCAAGGAAATCAAAGAACTTCAAGCACGAAGTATCATGGACTTGATTAGTGAACTCAAGCAAGAAATTAAAACTGCTGAGTGGTGTCGTGACGAGGCTTATAGAGACAAAGACAAAGCACAAGAGAATGAAAAGATTATGAAAAGTAAACTTAACATGTGGGCCGAGTTGAACCGATGACTACATTAATTAATTTATCTTTAAAGAGTTTCTCAGAAAAATGGTATGTTGAGGAAGAACTTAATGACAAATACTGGCCTCATCAGTTTGAATTTCAAAGCTGGCATCCAATAATTCCTGCTGAAAGATTCTGCTACAGTAATTTTAAAAGTTCTAACTGGAGAAGTCGTGGTAGATACTTTGGTTTTAAACGCAAACAAGATTATGAATGGTTTTTATTGAGGTGGACATGATAGACTTAGAATTTGTACAAACGATAGTAGCTAGACAAGGGCAGAATGAATTTCTGAAGAACCCTATTGTATTGCCACCTGAAGCAAAGGTTGTCACTGGTAAAATGAAAGAAGATGCTTACTTACATTTTCTAGAAACTAAATGCGGTGTAGAGATACATTTGTCAGAACACCAACACGAGATAGTTGGGTATAATGTCATTGATGAAAAGAAGTTTTCTTGGTTTGTCTTGAAGTGGTCATGATGAATATTCATACATACGATTTCTTAAAAGATATGTTGTATAGTAGCCAGGGCCGTTGGTATGTCGCCGCATTTATGACACCTAAAGAAAATCGTAAAGAGATTACTAAATGGTGCTATAAAACTTATGGTGCGCCTGGTATGAATCATCTTACAAAACAGATTCGTTGGAAAGATAGTATTCAATATGGTGAAGTTTATTTTAGTCATCAAAAAGACCTTGAGTGGTTTATATTGAGGTGGTCATGATTAGGAGACAATATCGTAGAGGACAGCCGGGATACTTTACTAACTTCATCAAGTCACATGATCCTGAAGGTATTATAGAAGAAGAATTGAAACTGTATAAAGCTACTATAGCAAAAAGTAAAAACAAACATTACATGTTGAATGTAAAGTGGCATGATCCAGAACTTTATGTAATTTTTGTATTGAGGTATAGTTAATGGAATACTTTCATTCAGAAGGTGGCAACAATAAACCCTTCTTCATCTACCGATATAAAGTTGATAGGGTGAGTACTGAAATGTACACATGGGCACAACAGTATCCTAGTAAAGGACCCTTCAGTAGATTTCATGTTATATGGAATGCAGTAGAGAATAATCCATATGACATTATTCAATTTGAATTGAAAGATGCTTATCTAGCATTCAAGTATGCGTTTGCAGGTGAGAACATTGAAGATGTTACTTGGAAGGAATATAGATGAACAAGTATGATTACTGGAGATTGCTAAGAATTCTTAAAACAGAATATGACAAGCAGTATACTGGTTACTATGAACCTTCAGATACTGGCTTTGCCGATTCATTTGACAGATATGTACAAGAACAATATGGAATAAAAATGTGGATCCACCGTGATGGTAATATTGATGGTACTTTTGAAATCATAGACGAAGGTAAGTATGCGTGGTTCCTACTTAAACACAAATGAAATTTCTTAGAAGAATCAAAGCCTACTACAGACTTAAAAAGAATCAACGCTTTCTAAAGAAGCACAGAGTCTCATCATGGAAACAATATAATTTACAGAATGACCATGATGTGATATATCCTGCTACCTTGATTAGCCAATACTATCATGGCTATCCATATCTATGTTATTTTGAGCGTGTGCCACCGGGTATTAGTAATTGGGTAGCATGGCTAAGACAAGCTGATGAATGGGCAGAAAAAAACTGTATGGACAAATACAGATGGGATCTTCATAGAGTTATTCGGGAAAGAGGCTTGATTCGTAACGAATATGATGATACAATGATATGGACCGACACAGAAGATTTTTCTATGAATGATGTTGGTGGGCATGATGTATTATTCTTTGCCTTCAAAAACAAAAAAGATTTAGCATGGTTCAAACTAAGATGGATGT
>JACCEC010740981.1_pt1 | contig 19840 bp, 19 predicted proteins | sample 7450121 | NCBI WGS metagenome assembly JACCEC01 (sample SAMN15323455, study PRJNA562643) | freshwater metagenome | isolation source: river surface water | place: USA:Blue River Watershed | collected 2017-08-18 | reverse complement strand
GTTTCTATAGTATCTTCTTGAGTTTCTATAGTATCTTCTTGAGTTTCTATAGTATCTTCTTGAGTTTCTATAGTATCTTCTTGAGTTTCTATAGTATCTTCTTGAGTTTCTATATTGTCTTCATGAGTTTCTATAGTATTGTTTTGTGTTTCTATATTATTTTCTTTAGTTTCTATAGTATTTTGAAAATTAATTTGTTTTATTATTTTATAAATTTCATTTATCTTATCATTTAATAAAGCAAATTTGTTATTAATTAAAGAACCTATATCCTCTTTATTATTGTAATTTAATTTTTGTAATTCTTTAATTTTAGTTATTTCTAATTCTTTTAATTCTTTTTCCTGTTTATAATAATCTTCAGTATTAATACAAGATTTTTTAATTTCTTCACTGATATATTTTTCGATTAAATTTATATAAACATTAATATCATTTTCTGCTCTAAAAATTTCAGTATTATTATGATTACTTCTATCTATATAATTTGTTGCTAAATTATTAGTAGTAGTAAATTTTTTAAATTTAGCTTCAACATTTTTAGCATTTTCACTAGTTCTACAATCAAAAATTTTAACATAATTAGTCCAACCTCTTCTTGATTTATGATCTATATATCTACGCATAAAATCACTACTCCATCCATATTTATATAAATCTTTTTCGATATGAATTAAATACACGATAAATTTATTCTTATATTCTGATGGATCAAATTCATTATTAAAATAATATTGATTAACAGGAAATTTAATAATTTCCTGATTATTTTCATAGCATAATTTTCTATATTCTTGTTCTAATTTAATATAATATTTTCTTGTTAAATAGCCTTTTTCTGTTTGAGCACACATTGCCAATATCTTAAAAGTTTCTGGTTTGATAAGAATTTCTTCTTTACGATTGTTTAAACCAGAACCTATTTTTCTAATAATATAATCATCATTAATTTTAAACCCTAATTTTGGTTTTATTAGTAATCTTTTTAAATGTTCTGCTCTAGAAAAACCTAACCAAATATAACAATAAGATAAATTAATACAAAAATCATGTTTATCAATAGTAGAAAAAAATTGATTTATAAATTCTTCTTCAAGATCTGTGTTTTTAATTAAGGAATCTTTAATTTGATTCATTTTTTAATATATTTATATAATAGCCAAGTCTTTAAATAATTTTTATTTTTGAGAAATTAAAATATTTTTGAGAAATTTAAAATATTTTAAATAATAGGGTTTCCCCACCCCGTCGGAATCTCTATAATTAATAGGGCATATAAAAATAAATTAATTTAATAGGATTAAATTTAAATTATATTATTCTTTAAATATTAGGCTTTCCTCCCTAGTGGAATTAACTTAAAGGTAAATTATAAATTAATCATTATTATCATTATCATCTTCAACATAAGATTCGTTATCAGATTCATTTATATCATCAATTGTATCTTCATTATTAATTATTTCATCCATTTTCTCTTTATCAGTAATTAATTTAACAGATAAAGCCATTCCTTCTAATTCCTGTGTTAATAATTTAAATGCATATGGTGTTTGGATATAACCATAATCATCTTGTTCTATAGCATCACGATTTTCACTAGATAATAAAGTATTAAGTGTTTTATGACGATAGGCTAAACTACCAGTAGTTTTATTAATACCAAAAGTTTCTTTGTCAGACCTTTCCATAAGACTTTCCTTTGTAAAGGATGCAATTCCATGACTCAAAAGCGCATTACTTTCCATCTCCCCTATTCTCAGGCCCCCTTCATTTGCGCGCCCCTTTACAGGTTGGTGGGAAATTGCCGTGACGGGACCCTTGTCACGATAATTCATCTTATCTTGAACCATATGTTTCAATCTATAATAGTAAGTAGGTCCTATAAAAATATCACTCATAATTTGCTGACCATTAAAACCATTATATAATACTTCATTACCATATTTATTATAGCCAAATTTTTTACTTAAAATATCATAATAATCATTAATATTATGATCTTCGAATGCAGTTGCATTAATATTAACACCACTTAAACAACATAATTTAGATAAAACTGATTCCACTAAATGTCCAATAGTCATTCGACTAGGAATAGCATGAGGATTAATAATAATATCTGGTACTAAACCTTCTTTTGTAAACGGCATATCCTCATTATTTAAAATTAATCCACAAACCCCCTTTTGACCATGCATTGAATTACCAGACCAAACAGGATAATTATTTCTTCTAACATATAAAACTCCTTTTCCTTCAGAAACAGTACAACAATAAACCATACCTTGATAATCAGTAAATTTATCAGATTTTTTTTCTTCTTCAGCATATTGATTGACAATAGGCTCATTATTACTCGATACATTAATTGTAAGTTTCCATATATTTTCTTCTTTCAAAATTTTATTTGAAGACCATCCAGCATGTAATGATAATTGTTGGAAATTATCAGCTAACATTTCACTAGAAGTCTCATAAATAATAGCATCATTTTCTATATTATATTTATCTGATAAAATCATAGCATTAATTAAGATCTTACATTGAATTCTGTTTAAAAACCAGACCCAACTAGGTAAATATTTCATAGTCGACTGGTGTAATACTAAATATTGAGTTAATTGTGGTATATCAAAACACCATTCATTTGAAGCTTTGTCATTAATAATATTTAAATTAAGTACTTGTAAAATTATATCTAATTGATCTTTAACACTTTTGTTTTCAACATTAATAATAACTAAATTTTCGCGTATTATACCATAAGATATCCATATACCATAAAAAGTTAACCAAGAAGAAATATCTAATTCTAAATTATCTAATTCTTGATTACCATAATAACATTTGGGTAAAATAAATTTACTAATTACACCATTTTCTATTTTAAGTTCTGAAGATAAATCTTTTAATTCTGGTTCCCAAATATCACAATTTTTTTTATAATATCTTAACTTATTATAAATTTGCTTAGATTCTTCAATATCATAAGAACTATTTTTGGTTCTTACATACATTCTGTGATTATCAGTCACAAGTAAATTTATTTGATTAGTATCTATTTCATATAATTTACCATTAAAGTCATATGATTGTAATTTAATTGGATTTTGATAAACTAATTTTTTATCAACTAATGTTGCAACTTTATGATTTTTTGTTAAATTTTTGAATAGAATCCAACCGTCTGTTGTTAATATTTCAGTATCATCAGAATAACATGCTAATTTATCTCCTAAAACTGGTTGTCTCATTTTTCTAACTTTTACCTTAACTTTTTTAAAACCTTCTTTATTTTTATATGTAAATACTTTATCTATTGTTCCATATAATATTTTACTAGATAATAATGATTTATCCTTATATTTATTTGTAGTTATCGACTTATTTTCAAATATATCATCTGAATTAGTATCTTGATTAGATATTGTATCTACTTTTACTTTACCAATAATGACATCTCCTTCATGAATATAAGTATTTTCTTTAGGCATACCAAATTCATCAATAGTTTCCCAATTAGCATATTTATAATCAATATCTATAGCATTCTTTTTCATATTAACAGGATTCGCAAAAAAAATTCTTTCTCCTGTAAATTTATTATCTGATTCTTCTTCTATAATAGATTTAAAAGATGTGATATTAAATAATCCTCTTTCGATAGAACTTTTATTAATCATAATAGAATCTTCTTGATTATATCCAGTATAAGTCATAATAGCAACAATAACATTTTGTCCATTGGGTAATTCATCATTATGACTATATCTAATATATCGTGTATGTATTAAGGACTTTTGTGGATAATGTAAAATATAACTTGCAGTGTCAATTCTACTATTAAAATTCGTTGAATAAACACCTATAGCTTGTTTTCCTTGTTGTCCTGAAAAAACATTTCTAGGAGCTTGATTTTTATTACAAAAAGGAATAGTATTAGTATATATACTTAATGCTGTAGAAGGATGTATTTCACAATGAGTATATGGTTGAATAGTATTATTAAGGTATTCTCTATTCATTGCTATCATTGCAGTATTTGTCTCTTCAACATCAATATATTCTATATAATTTTGTTCATTTGATACAATTAAATCTTTCCATGTAACATTGTCTAATCTATAATTATCAATAAGGACTCTATTTTTTTTAACAATATATAAAGGTCTTATACATCTACCTGCATCACATAAAATATTGATTTCATTCTCTTTAATATTCCAAGATATTGATATATCAAAATTAATATCTCCTTTCGCTCTCATTTTTTTTAAATTTTTAACTACATTATTTGGTTCATTTGTTATACCAAACCAATTATTATTAATAAATACTTTACAAAATTTATTAATTATATTAGGATTTATATATTTTAATAAAACTATATCCATCTCTAATAATTTGTTCTCTATTATTTTAGAATCTGATTCTTGAGAAATATTACATAACAAAGATAAATGTTTAAGTAATCCAATATTAGCACCATCGGGAGATTCCATAGGACACATAAAACCAAATTGTGAGGTAGATAATCTATGAGGTTCTATTATTTTTAAATCTCTATCCATTGGTGTATTAATTCGTCTAATATGAGAAACATAATCTAAATAAGATAATCTTCCTAAGTCTTGAGCTATTCCTGAATCTTCTGGTTTTTTTTCTATACCCCATTGTCCTTTTAAAGAATTTATAAGTCCTTTTTCGATAAATTCGTGATCGAAAATTTTCTTGAAATTATTTTTATTGATCAAATTTTTAATATCTCCATGATTTGCAAATGATTGATAATTATAAATACTATCTATATTACCTCTAATATTATTTCTTAATTGATTATAAAAATCTCTAAAAATATTAGTCAACAATCTACCTGATAAATCTATTCTTTTATGAATATAATTATCTCTATTAGATTCTGCTAATATACCTAATTTAGTTTTAACAAGTTTATTAACTAAATATCCTAAAAATATAGCTTTATTCTTAAATTCTGATCCAACATTAGGTAAAAAATCGTTTGTTAAAATATATCTTATATAATCAGTATCTTCATATTTTGCATAATGGGATAAATATTCTAAACATTCTGATTGTTTATAAAACATATTTCCATCTATTAAAGAATATCTTAAAAAATCTATAATATTTTTGTTATTAGGATCGTTCAAATCACCAACAATGTATTCTAATATACTTTTATCACTTTGTATTCCCAATGCTCTAAATATTACAAATAATGGTATTATTGTATCAATATTAGGACAAGTTAAAACTATGGCATTCTTTCTACAACTTCTTTTTCTTTTTTTTTCTTGTCCATCTAATTTATCGATAAAACTTTCATGTTCATATAAAGAAGAACATTTTACTCTTACAGTTTCATTTAATATACCAAAATTAATTGTTTTTGGAAATAAACTATTTTTATCAGATGTACATCTAATAATTCCTTCTAATGAATATTTATCATCTTTTGATTTAGTTACAAATAATCTATTAGTAGTAGTTCTTTCTTGTGATAATAACACCTTTTCTTTTCCTCCTATTATAAAATAACCACCTTGATCAAATGGACATTCACCCATTTCTTGTAATACTTGTTTATTTTGATTATTTAAAAGACATATATCAGAATGTAACATAATAGGTATTGAACCAATCTTTATTTTTTCGAATATTTTCTCTACTTTTTCTGGATTACCTTTTTTATCTAATTTATTATGATAAATATATTCTACTAATATATCTACAGATAACTCTGATATATAATCAAAGTCTTTTAATCTTGCTTCATTTGGAAAAAGAACTCTTGTTGCATCTTCATCATAAATAAATGGTTTATTTATATAGATATTATCACCATTTTTTCCACCTATATATACATTTATTTCGTGTTTTAGAGTATTATTAATATCATCATTCTTTAATGTTGTAAAAGGATTTAATGTTTTTATTATATATGGTATACTATTTTTAATAAAATAATTATATGATTCTAAATGATGCTTTGAAATATAATATTTAAAAGTATTGAAATATGTATCAATAACTTTCCAATCTTTATTATTGTTATTGTTCATATTTATATTTATATTTATATTTTATTAAATTTATTATTAAATATAAACCCCATATTATTTTTCTAATAAAAAAATTTAGTAATTTCAATTAAAAATTATAAAATTTGAATAAAATATATTTAAAAATTAAAATTTATAAATTTTAAAATGGAAAAAAAATTAGATATAGATACTATTATAGATAAAAATAATATTGTCATTTTTTCAAAACCAAATTGTAAATATTGTACTAAAAGTTATGATTTATTAAAAGAAAAAAATCTTGATTATTATAAATTTGATGTAGGTGATTATCTAGAAAGTCAAGATTTTGATGTTATTTATGATAAATTGCAAATTTTAACTAACAAAGCAAAAACATATCCAATGATTTTTGCAGAAAAAAAATTTATTGGTGGTTTTAATGAATTAAAAGAATATATTAAGAATTATGAATTAACAAAAGCTATTGAAAATATTGATTTCTAAAATTTTATAATAATACTGAAATTATCAATATTATTATTAAAATTATGTTATTAACTATTATATTATTTCTATTTATTTCTACTTTATTGTTATTAATGCTCTCTAATGTACTATTTAACCAAGTTAAATCATCTATTTTACTTTCAAAGTTTTTTGTATAAGATAACTTATCTTTCCAATAATTTTCATCTAATAAATCAAACATTTTAGTAGAATTTTTTTTCATTTCTTTTTTATGATATTTTTATATAATATTTATAAAGATTATTAATTAGAAATAACTTTGAAAACATAAAATAAATAAAAAAAATTTTGTTATTAATAGTTTGTTATCAATATTATTACATAATATCTCTTTCAGTAATATCAATATTTCATTTTTAGTCAAATTATAAATTTGTAAATTTTTATATTTATTTTCGATATAATTAAATTTAGAAAATATTGAAATTATATATCTACAAAATTTTCTTATTAAAGTTTCATTTAATAAATATAATATTAGAATATAGTACATTATATAAATTTTGCTTTTTAAAAATATATAATTTTCAAATACATCAAAGTAAATTTTATATATTCCATAATTTAGAGTGTCTTTATTATATAATTCAATTATTTTATCACAATTATGATCTAATATTATATTATATCTATCTAAAAAATTATTAAAAAATATAGAACTATCTTTAAATAATGTCATAAATTTTACTTTAATTACCATATTTATTTAAAATCTTTTTAACCGCCCATTAATAATATAATTTATAATTAAAATTTTTAAATCTTTACAGCTTTCAATCTTTAAAGGATCTAATATATTTGACGAGTATTAATAAATAAATTAGATTCTTTCGGTAAGTTATATAATTTAGCTTTATCTAAATTCTTGTTTCCTAAATTTTTAATTTTTTTATATGTATATGCTTGTATTTTTTTTATAATTTTATTGATATAAATATCCGTATTATTTATGTCATATTTAGTATCAGGTAAATTTAAATTAATTGGTATCGAATAAGTTTGTTCAACTAATAAATTTAGTATATTTTTCCTAATAGCTATTAGCATATCTATAACTATTTCATAATTATATTCTCCAATTATTGTTTTATAATAATATTTCAGAAAATATTCTAATAATATTATAGTTTTATAGTATACATCTTTATTAAATTTTTCTAAAAATTTTAAATCAAATATTATATTTAATATATATGGGTTATTTCTTATAAATAAAAAATATTTGGGACTTTTATTTATAGGGTAAACATCGTCTATTATAATATTTTCAAATTTATTATTATTTTTCTCTATTTTATTTAAGATTTTATTCACTTTTTGTGTTACCAATTTTTTACTATCCTTTGAATAACTATCAAACATATCAGAATTCAATTTATATAAATATATAATTAAAATAAATAAAATTATAGAAACAAATGTTTTATTTTTAAAGTAAAATATATTGTAAATAAATGAAATTACGATTAATAAAGTAAAGTAAAATTTTATATTATATAATATCATTATTACTCCATTATGACATTATTATTTAGTTATCTGTTACATCTATCAATAAAATAATTATCGAAAAAAATATTAATATTACTCCCATATAAATTAATCTATGTTCTTTTATAAAAATTTCTAATAATTCTTTATAATCTATTTTATTAAAATTTATATTCATTAATTCCTTAAAAATTATATTTAAAGTTATAAAAATATTTATTACAAAATTTTCTATACTAGTATATTGAAAATATTTATTTATATTATTTTCATTCATTTTTAAATCTATTACCCTATTAATTGTATCATAATATTTACTCTCTTTTTCTTTTAATTCATCGTAAATACTATTTTGTTCGTTTTTATTTCTATCGTTAATTATTTCATAGAAATTATTTACCGAATCCATAATATTAATATATTTAATATATAATTATAAAGAAAAATATGTATTATTTTTTTAACATATAATTATTTATATTGTATCAATTAAATCAATTGTAGATAAAAAATGTCTTCTACAACATATTCTAGTTATATTTAAATTATCTAATATCTTCTTCGAAATATTATCATCAAAATATTTTTCTACAATATTTTTCTCGTCAATTGTTAAATCTTCTATCGTTATTTCATCTTTTTTTTTCTCAGTTTTCTCTTGTTTTAATTTATTGTTATAATATTCCCATTTATCAGCTAATACTGATCCACATGTAAAACATCTTATTGGTATTAACATTTTTTATTAAATATTTTATTACTAATAATATTATTTTTTATATAATTTATCAAATTTTCTCAAAAATGTATTTAAGTTAAAATTTTATTATTTTTAATAATTTATTGATATTATTATGAATACTAATTTCGATAAAAAATTAACTGCTTTTATAGAAAATAATTATATAGAACATGTTAATTTAAAAAAAACACTCGATGAAGTGAAAATATTGTACAATCAAATTAAAAATAATGATTTTAATTATATAAATTTCTCTAATAATTATGATAAAAATAATCAAGAAAAAATTAATGAACTTATAGACTTTAAAATTAATGAAATTTTTAATAAAAAATATAATAATGATCCTATTGTTTATTGTCAAACTAAAAATACTAGATTAGAATTTATTGAAGATGAAAGTAATAAAAATTCTGATAAGGAGTCTATTATTAATTATCAAAATTATATGCCAGAATTTATTGAAGATGAAACTAAAATAAACGCCAAAATAACTAGTTTAATTCAGATTTTTAATAAAAATAATATTATTGATTATAAATCAATCCTTTTAGAAGAACAAAATAAATTCAAAAAAGAATTACAAGAAACTATTGATATTATTAAAAACGATAATTATAATAATTCTGAAAAAATTAAAAAAGATATTGACAATACTATAATTAAAATAAATGAAATTGATGATAAAATACTTATATTAAGAAATAGTATTCATAAAAATTTTCAAAATATTGATAATGCAATTCAAACAATTAAATCTGACTTAAATCATAAATTTACTAATCTACAAAAAAACGAACAAATATCTAAAACAACAAATAATGAACATTTTAATATTATTAATAAGCATATTTCATCAATTAATAATAGTATCAATAAAAATTCACCTCAAAAAGAATCACTTATTGATATAACTAACGAACTTAACGAAATCAAATCTTTTTATAAAAACGAATTATCTTTATTAAAAGATTCTATTAATATTTTTAATTCTGATTTAAACGAAATTAAAAATAAAACTTCTAATTATCAAATTAATAATTCCAATACTGCAATTATTAGTTCAGTTGATAATAATTTAGATTTATCATTTAATACAAATAATAATGAGATTAAAGATTTTATTAAAAATTTAATAGTAGAAGTATATGATACACAACTTTTACAAAAAACTGAAAAAAAAATTATGCATAACTTAGAAACAAAAATTACTGATATTAATAAAAATTTAACCGAATTTTTAGTTAAAAATGCTCCGGAATTAGTTTTTTCCAATAAAAATTTCACAACTAAATTTGAAAAATGGATTCAAAGTCAGATTAAATTATTTATTTCTTCAAATCAAACTGTTTGAGTAAACTTAAATATTTCTGTATAATTTAGTAAGAAATTACTTTCCTTATTTAATGGTAATTCACATTTTAAATACATTGAATAAACCTTATTAAATAATTTTAAACTTTCTTCATATTTTTCATTTTTAAAACTATATAATGCTTTCAAATATATAAAATCTGGATTATCTTTTAAAAATTCATCTTCAAATAATTTATCTATTTTCATTTTTTCATTATTATCTAAATTTGGTTTTAAAATTAAATTGTTTAAGTCTTTATAATTAAAATTATATAATGGAATATTATTTACATTTGTAGAACTCTTATATTTACCTACCTTTGTTCCTTCTACTACTATATTCGGTGTTATTTGTTTTATTACTATATCATTTTTTTCGCATAAATAATTATATTGAATATTTAATTCGAATCTTATTGGTATAAATTCTGCCAGAATTTTATTTGCACATTGTGAAGATATTAAATATGTATCACATCCTGGTATAACATTATACACTAATTTAGATTCGATTATTTTAAATGTATTTTTCTCTACTAAATTACTAGATGCTGGTAAACCTAATAAACACATATCATAATTTTCTCCTAATTTAGAAACTATTGTGTTAAAAGACTCTCTTAAATTTTGTTCTTCAATTGATACATCATCTTCAATAATTAAATTTATTTCATCAGAATTTTTTTTTCTAATTTCTTGTAAACATTTATAATGTTTCAAAATTTTTGATATACTTTGTGGTGTTAAATTTCTTAAAAAATTATTATATTTTTGATAATTTGAATCCTCTAATGGATCTAATTTTACAATATTTCTTATTTTCTCTTGATTTAATTCTTTATAATTATAATCTTCTACTACTTCTATGGATATATTATAATCATTATTTAATTTATTAAATGTTGCCTTTATTTCATTTATATTTTCTAATCTATCTACTAAATAAGTACTATGAATTATATAAATATTTAAATTCTTCATCTATTTAATTTTCAATATAGAAATTATATATAGCTTTTTAACGAAGACAAATAAAATTTGATATTTTTTTATTATATTTTTTAAATATATTTAAAATATATTTATCTTTATTAAAAAGTAATAAACTATGAATTTTTGTCAAATTTGTTCTAATATGCTTTATATTAAAATTGATGAAAATAAAGATTTAATAGAATATTGTAAAAATTGTAATTTTAGTAAAAAATCTGAAGATACTAATTCAAGAATTGTCATTGATTCTACATATAATAATCAAGATATTAATTACAAAATGCATCTCAATAAATTTATTAAATATGATCCAACTATACCCAGAGTCAATAATATTCCCTGTCAAAATAAAAGTTGTACTAAACAATCTTCAGATGATAATTCTATTATGATTATTAAATATGATAATGTTAATCTTAAGTACATCTATTTCTGTACTTATTGTGATTATTTTTGGACAAATTAATTTCAATAAAATTATAAAATTTGAATATAATATTATATAAATATTATTATTATATTTTAATTAAATAATGACCGAAAAATTTGATGTTATAGATTATAAAACTTTTTCTGAACTATATGATCCATCTACAAATAAAACAATTAATATTATCACTATTTATGAAAAAACTAGTGTTTTTGGTCTGAGAAAACAACAAATTGCCGGAGGAGCACCATCAACATTAGACAAAAACACTCTTAAAAAAATGAAATCTCTTGATGAAATTGTTGAAAAAGAATATGAACTTAAAAAAATACCATTTATTATTTCTAGGAAATTACCAAATAATACTATTGAATATTGGAAGGTTAAGGATTTAATTGACATTTTTTAGATTCAAATTTATTTAAGTATTTAAAATTATTTAAAGATTTATATATATATTATATATACAAAAAATAAATGATTTCATACCTTTTTCTCGCTTTATCGCTTCTACTATTTAATCCTATTAATGCAACTGATTCTAAAATTTTTGTAAGTAAATCTACTTACAGAGAAAATGCTATTCCTATTGAAGAAGTACCTTGTCTATCTAGAGACAATTTTATCTTTTTAAGTAATCCCGATTTTCCAGTTTATAAAGTTACATGGTATACTAAAAGTATTGATAATGAACTAGTTAGAAATAATTACAAAGTCGAATATTTTACTCCTTTTGATTTTAAAGGAGGTACTACTGTAAATGCTTTACCTTGGGATACTAGAAAAGTTAGTGATGGTCAATATTTCTTATATGCAAATGTATATAGTGATCCTGAAAATATTGCTATTAAATATAAATATCCTTTTATTGTATGTAATGATTACAATTTCTTAGTTAGTGATAATCCTAATATGATTAATTCGCAAATTCTTAATGAAAATACTGAAATTCTTGAGGGTCAACCACTATTTTTAGCTGTTACTCCTCTAGATAATATTGTAAGTTTATCTGTTACTTATAAAGATGAAATTCTTAATAGTTTACTTTATTACCCTTATCCTCCTCTTGCATTTGTAAATGATTTCTCGTATTTTGTAAATGATTTCTTTGATAGTAGTAGTGAAGAAAATACTTTAGTTGCCAATATTACACTTATTACTGGTGCCACTGCCATTAGAAGAACAACTATTTCTGGTTCTTCAGATTATGTTGATGTAGAGACACCTTCACCTACTGTCTCTAATACTGTTATTGAAACACCAGCACCTACACCAACACCTACTCCTGCTCCTACTGAATCTACTACTGAAGAAGATACACCTGCTCCTACGCCTGCTCCTACACCAGCACCTACACCAGCACCTACACCAGCACCTACACCAGCACCTACTCCTGCTCCTACCGAATCTACTACTGAAGAAGATACACCTGCTCCTACGCCTGCTCCTACACCATAAATTTAATTAAAATATTTTATATAAATAAATGAAATTTTCACATATTTCACAAGCTTTAATTAATATAGATCATTTTAAATTAGAAACACCTGATTCTATTGGTTTTGATTACACACCTCGTTCTTCTAAGATTATTTGTCTTTCTAAAAATAATTTATGGTTGAATTGGATAATTAAAGAACACTTTTATGATAAAAAAAAACCTATTTATAAATATGTTTTAGATATTGATATGGAAAATATATTTGTATTAACAAAAAAAAATATTAAAAATTTTTTTAGTAAATATGGTATTCCTAATAAAAAAAAATATGTTAAAGAATGTTTAGAAGGAAGTTTTATTAATAAACTATCTGGTAATATTACTGATAAAAGAAATCTATGTAATGAAATTGCTGAAAATTTAACTAATTGGACTAAATTTTGTAAAGATAATCCTAAATGTACTGGTATTTTTATGAATTTAAAAAGAACTGATTTTAATAGTAATGATTATAATTATTTTTTAGCTGCTATGCTTGATGCACCTACATTATTTGTTTGGAATAGAGATGCTATAAAAAATCATAAATTTGAAAAAAAAATTAAGTAAAATATTTTTACAATTATATTTATTTTTGATAAAATTTGACTTCTATAATTTTTATTTTATATATTCACAAACTTATTTTTCTAAAGTAAAATGCTCGATATCATTATATTTTCTGTTTCAATTGGATTCGTTATTGGATTTACAAAAATTGCTCAATCTTGTACTTGTAAAGATTATGTTCATAACTCATCACCTTGTAATACTCCATTTAATAGTCCCATTACACCTAAAAGAACTCTTAAAAATGGAAGGAGAAATAAACATGTTGTAAAGGATAAATCCTGACATTTATTCAACATCATAGTATAGTTTAATTATTTCGACTAATTCACTATTTTCTTCTTTTTCTATTCTATTGATTTGTCTTTCTATTTCTATCTTTAATACTGGTAATCTTTTAGATATTGTCGGATTTTTGCTTTTTCCTTTTTCTTTATATTTATCGGGATTAAATCGAATAAATATAAATTTACCACCGTGGATCATCATTAAATCATCATATCGAAGCTCTTCATCTATTTTATCGTAATTTTTATGTTGATTCTCATCTGTTTCAATACATAGTAATGTATTTCCTATTAGTTTTCTATGATCTATACGTCTCTTATGTGTACAATCACAACCACCTATCCATAATGGAGTATCATGTTGGAACCCCTCAAAATTTACATTTATATAGTCTCTTACTGCTATCTCTTTTGTTTTACAATTAATTTGAAATGTTAAAGGGTCATTTGGGAATAAATGTGCGAAACAACGAGTACAATATCCTTTATATTTTCTATTTGCTGTTTGAGGACAAATAATACCTTTTTGATTTGCTTTGCATTTTTCAGACATAATGTTTATCATTCCATTTTTCTTACATTTAAAGCAACAAGTTGGATTTTCATCATTTTCATATCCAAAATTTGCAATTATTCCACAAATACATATATTTTTAGTATAAACATCTATCATACCATCTTTTTTACAAAGACCACAACAAATTGGTTTTTCTCCCTCATAATTATATCTGGGTTCCTTAAAAGACCCACAATTACATTTTTTTTTCCAATAAGTTTTCATATCATCAGTTTTACAGTCTGAACAACAACTAGGTCTTTCATCATCTTTTAAACCAAAAGAAGGTATATGTTTTCCACAAATACATTTATTATTTTTATCCTTTATATTAATCATTCCTGGAAGTTTACAAGATAAACAATATGTCCCAATTTTATCATTTTCAAAACCAAAACATGGTCGAATTAAATTACATTTAATACACATATTATCTAATACATTTAACATATTTATACCTTTACATGAAACACAATGAGTTGATTTTCCTTTTTCAATACCATAAGTTGCTCTAACTTTTTTACAAATAATACAATATTTATTTTTATTAACAATATCAAGCATTTCCTCTGTTTTACATTTGTCACAATGAGTTGCAGCTTTATTTAGATCTAAACCAAATGAAGGTCTTATTTTTTTACAAACAACACACATTTTATTTTTTACGTCAAACATATCTTTAGTTTTGCATTTTAAACAATGTGTAGCAGGTTTATCATAGTCTAAACCAAAAGTTGGTTGTATAATTTTACATACACTACAAACTTTTTTTTTAAGATTAATCATATCTTTTTCTTTACATGCAGAACAACATATAGGTGATTCTCCTTCATAACCAAATGCTGGATTACACATTTTTTTACATTTACAACGTTTATGTACAACATCAATCATATCGGGTTCTTTACAATTATAACAACAACAAGGATCGCTATTAGGAAAACCATAAAATGGTCTTTTTGCACCACATTTACATACATATAATGCTGTTCTCATTCCATCTTCTTTATGTTTAATACAAAATATTGGTTGATTATAAACTTTTGCATATTTTGCTATTTTATTACAATTTTCGAATTGACAAATATTATTCATTTTTATATAATATATGTAATATATTCTCATAGTTTTAAATAAATATCAAATTTTAAAAATTAAAAATTTTTATTTTAATAAATAAAAAAACGTCAGTTTTTCAATTTGAATTTTTAAAAATTCAAATTATTTCATTAACATCGCCATTGGTTTCCACAATTGAGACATGATACGAAGCATGTCATTGGTTCATCACTGGACCTAGTTTGACTTTCGTAATAGGAACATTCCCTTTTCTTACATTTACCACATCGGAACTGAGTTGTATTCGCCACAGGTGTACTATCATTTAGAATTAAATTATCTCTTCTTAATTTATCATCTAAAATCTTGTACCATCTTTCAGGATAAATTCTATAATTATCCATAAAAGGAATCTCATGAGGTAAAAATTCACCTTCTTGTAATCTCTTTAGTAATTTCTGATTATTTAAATAAGAATTAGAATCTAAATTACATAAAATTGATAAAGATTTTCCTTTGTATAAATTAATAAATCTATCATCACTCCAATTCTGAGAAATTTGATAGTTTTTAGAATTCTCAAGAGTCCAATTAAAAATACCAATTTCTAAATCCTTCGCATACGCATCTGTTAAACCAATTTTTGATTTTAAATATTTAACTGTAATATCCCTTACTTGATTATTTTGACTCATATTGTAAAATACATATAATATATTGTTAAATAAATTTTTATCAAATTTTAAAATTTGATTATGCTTAAAAATTTAAATTATAATTAAATTATATCGTTAATATGGAAGAATATTTTAAAAATAGTTTAACTACTATTAAAAATATTAATTATATTGAACTTATCATCAAACCAAAAAATAATACTGAAAATGATATTAATTGGACTAAAGAAGAATTTGATAAATTAATCTTATTTTTAATTCAAAATAATTATTCACATTTCAAAAAAGAATACGACTCATATGTATATCAAAATCTTGAATATCATATTTATGATATTAACGAAAAACCTATGGTTTATAAATATGATTTACTAGATCATCATCAAGCTAATAATCTTATTTATCATGCATTCGCTAAAAATAATATTCCTATTCATATGTTTCCCAGTACTATGAATATTCATGAAAAAAATTCTGTCAATAGAATTACCATCAAAATTAATAATAGAATTTATCTTAATTTTGAAATTAAAAGAAAAAATATAGATTATTATAAAGTTTATTTGAACTATAATCATAGTTCCAATGTAGACATCGATAATAATATTGCAAAAATTAAAGAAATTCTTGATCTTATTTTATCAAATATTTAGATTACTTTAATAGGAATCCATTTATCAAAATATGATATATATTCACATTCCATTTTAATTTTATTGGTTAAATTAACATCCTTAAAAATCTCAAAAAGTAATTTGCTTGTTGCTAAAAATGGTATACAAGCAATACCTTTTTTCTCATTCGTTAGGGTATCATATAAATTATATACATCTGGTAATTCTGTCTTTTCTACTAAATAGGTTTTTGAACTAGTTGTAGATTCTAAGGTATTAATACTTGTATTACTACAAACACTTTTTAATGATACACATGATACTTGTTTTTGGCCTAATTGTTTTGTATTTGTTATACTTGAAATATCTGATACTGAATCAGAAATTATATTCTTATTTGTTATAAATGTACTATCATTCTGATATTTAACTCTACTAATAGTTTTAATTAAACTATCGTCAAAATTATATAAAATATCTTTAAATTTTAAATATAAAGGTTTAAAATATAAACCTCTGCATGTATAGTTTAATTTAGACGAAAAATCTTCAACTAAATATTTAATTTTATCGTATGTAACATATTTTTTAATCTGTATATTACATATATTATTTTTATCCCTACGAAATTTGGTATTCATAATCTCCTTAATAATACCCAATCTCTTCAAAAAATTAATATTTTCTAAATATTGATTTTTATGCACTAAAATATCATTTATTAAGAATACCCATCTATTATCATTATCACATTTTACCATTTCACCATCAAAAATAGTATTGTCAAATAAATCATCAGAAAATTCAAAACGAGATATAATCATTCTTGGTAAAAAATATCCTTGTTGAATTTTCTTGTCAATAAAAATACATTGGTTTATAAAATTAATTTTTGTTAAATAAAGTAAATATGGATTACCATTTGTCTTTAGAGATACCAAATGAGGAGAATTATTTAATTTTAAAATATTATTATTATCTAATTTTTCAAAATGTTTCTGAATAATTTTAACTTTGCATAAATTTTCAATTGTTGTTAAAATCTCTTTTTTAACATCATTATCTTTAATATTCAAAGCAGTTCCAGAAGCAAAATTTATTATCCCCGAATGCATTTAACTTTAATATAATAATCTTTAATTATATATAATTAATTATTTTTAAATATTTTTCAAATTTTATAATGTTGCATATTCTTCTGAAAATGTATCAAAACCAGTTAAACCTGTCATTATTTCTGCACCATTCATTATATTTTCGCTTTCATATGATGCCAATGCTTCATTAATACAAGATGCTGGCATATCTACTACTCCATCGTTTTTTTTCTGTTTTTTGTCCAATAATTCATAATGTTTAGTTATTGTTGAAGGACATAAACTATCAGCCTTTTGACGGGTTTCATCAGCACAAGATATAGCTTTATCCGCATTATCTACACATTTATGTACTACTACATCTTCATTATAAAATTTCTTTAAATTTTCCTCTGCATCTGAATCATCAAATACAAAGTTATATAATTCCTTCATATTCTCATCACCTACACGTGATCTTTCTGGATGAGGATAAGATATTGTATCTGGTAATTTTACTACTGATTTTGGTTTTTTCTCTTCAGTTTTTTTCTTCTCTAAAGCTTTAACTTGTTTTACTTCTAATAATTTACTTTTTAATAAAAAATATATTATAACTATTATTAAAAATACAAGAATAAAATTTTTTAACACTATAGCAAACATTATTATTAAAACTAATATATTTTTTTTTATAAGTTTTTATTTAATTATTACACTATCCATCTAAATACTAAAATTGATATATTACAAAGCTTAAATTATTACTAAATTATCTAATATACACTTTTTAAATTCCTCATCTATATTTATAGTTTCTATCACTAATTTATTTAATTCTTTAATATTATTTTTGGCATTCCGTTTTATTAAATCTGTTACTAGTTTTTTCATTTTATTTATTTCACTTTTAGGTATTGCTATCTTTTCATATTGAATTCTACATTTTTCTTCAATTGTATAATTTTCATCATCATTTTCTAATATATCACAATTCATTTTCTCAAAACAATATGGTTTTACATCAAAAATACCTATAAATTTAAAATAGTCCTCTAATGATTCTTTATATCTTGATAAATCTCTAAAACTTAAATCATTTTCTCCATATATCTTTTTAAGTAAATATATTTCGTATTGATATAGATAACTATCTTGTATTAATTGAATTAATTCTTTTACTCCTATTTCTAATATAAATGATTCCCATTTTCCCTTATATAATTTTAATTTATTCATATTTATATCATATATTACATTACAATGTTCAAAATTATCAGATACATTAGTAATTGTATCTATTATATTTAAAAAATCTGTTTCTTTTAAAGTAGACTTAATAAAATCATTATTTTTTAAATTATTTATTTCTATCTTAAATGTTTCTTTAATACTAAATTGTAGATATAAAAGATCTATCTTTTTAAATTCTAAAATTTTATTTAATTTTTCTGTATTATCTAATTTATTTATATAATTAATTAATTTATTATTATTGTTAATATTTTGATAATAAATATTTTGTTGATCATTTTGTTTGATATGATATATTCTATTAGATAATATTTGTTCTTTTATTTCATCAGTTAAATCTAGTTCATTCTCAGTAGCAGGACATATTTTTTTTAATCTATATAAATGTCTTCGCATATTTCGTTTATCATTAGTATTATATCCACATCTTGGACATGTATATGGTTTTTTAATATATTTAATTATATCGATATCATCTGATTTTATTATTTCTTGAATTACAATACTATTATTAATTACAATATTATAAATATCATTTAGTTTACATTCGAAATATTCATTACCATAATCTTTTCTTTGTAAAAAATTTTTGCAACATTCTTGTAAAATTATTTTCTCTGTATTATGAAAATTTTGAACTTTTATTACTAATTTATATTCAGATCCTTTACAATAAC
>JACCEC011576528.1_pt1 | contig 19880 bp, 18 predicted proteins | sample 7450121 | NCBI WGS metagenome assembly JACCEC01 (sample SAMN15323455, study PRJNA562643) | freshwater metagenome | isolation source: river surface water | place: USA:Blue River Watershed | collected 2017-08-18 | reverse complement strand
GTTCCACAGAGCGCATAATAGCGGGATTGGGAGTCATAAATTTGTCATTTTGTTATATTATGGTTTACCTTTCTTCAGTCTAGACTTTTTATCTGAAACTAGCTGGTCTCTACAACAGTTTGGATATCATCAAGAATCATTTTCATACATCAAATCAGTAACTCCCAAATTTTCAATAGTTGCTGATTATCCTCGCTTGCATCCGTAAAAATATATCAATTATGCAAGAACATGGCTTGATTCAAAATATGTTAAATAAATCACAATTCAATAAGAGATTAAACGGAGTTTGTATGTAAACGATTTATTTCATCAAAGAACAGACAACGTAGAATTGGCTATCCCATCGTTAAAAAGCGTACTTCACCTTCACGTAATGTTACACTACCAAGCTGAGAATCCAGTTCTTCCAATGTTAATAATTATGTATGATACCTATTTACAAAATGCTGTATCAAAAGATATATTTAATATTTATCCATAAGCTGCAAAAAACCAAAAAATAAACTCGCATAAAAAATGGACTCTAGTGTTATATTGTCGAATATTTTAAACCCTCCAGTGTTATTCTTTTTTTTAGGGATCCTGGCAATTTTACTACAATCTGATTTAGAAATTCCCCAACCATTACCAAAATTATTTTCTCTTTATCTGCTATTAGCAATTGGTTTTAAAGGTGGATATGAAATTGATGAAAGTGGCATTAACCCCGAAATTGCACTCACGCTTTTAGCGGCTATATTTATGGCTTCTGTTGTCCCTATCTATTCATTTTTTATCCTCAAATTAAAATTAGATAGCTATAATGCGGCCGCTATTGCTGCAACCTATGGTTCAATCAGTGCAGTTACCTTTATTACAGCGCAATCTTTTCTGAAAGTTCTCAGTATTGATTCTGGGGGACACATGGTAGCAGCTTTAGCACTCATGGAATCTCCGGCAATTATTGTCGGAATTGTCTTAGTCAGAGTTTTTGCCAAAACTCAAAAACCAGAAATAGAAGGAGAAGAAGACAAATTTTCTTGGAGTGAGGTTTTCCGAGAAGCTTTTTTAAACGGTTCTGTTTTTCTCTTGGTTGGTAGTGTGATAGTGGGAATTTTGACTGGAGAAAGAGGTTGGGAAAAATTACATACTTTTACCCAAGATATATTTTATGGAGTGCTATCATTCTTTTTACTAGATATGGGTATGGTGGCGGCAAGAAGAATTAAAGATTTAAGTAATACAGGTTTTTTCTTAATTATTTTTGGGATTTTTATGCCTGTATTCAATGCCATTATTGGTATCCTCATCAGTAAAGTAATTGGGATGTCTCAAGGAGACGCTTTGTTATTTGCGGTACTTTGTGCTAGTGCTTCTTATATTGCCGTACCTGCAGCAATGCGAATGACAGTTCCTGAAGCTAACCCCAGTTTATATGTATCCATGGCTTTAGCGATCACATTCCCATTTAATATTATTGTTGGTATACCTTTGTATTTCAACATAATCAAGACTTTAGGTATAGGAGGATAACAAGGTGCAACCTGTGAAAAAAATTGAAATTATTACTAATTCTTTGGAATTACAAAAAGTTCTCGAAGTTTTAGATCATGCAGGTGTTTCTGGCTATACAATTATTGAGGATGTGATAGGCAAAGGACATAGAGGCAAGGCTATTAACGATTTAGAAGGTCATGCACTTACTAACGGTTATATAATGACGATTTGTAGTCAAGAACAAGAACATCAAGTAGTGGAAGCTATTAGACCAATTTTGAAAAAATATGGTGGTGTTTGTATTGTTTCTGATGCTAAATCAATTTTACATTAGTGAAGTTTTGTAAATCAATATCCAAGTTTTCTTATTCTACTCAAAAGAAAAATTGTTTCTATCCAACTCTTAAAACTGTCACCGTGGTGTACCACCTGTCATCAGGACAAAACTTGTTGGCGGAAACCATACTTAAAGTGCTGGCCGATGTTGACTCCAGGGGTTAGTGGCTTCTAATTGGGCTGCTAAACTAATGAGGGTAGATTCGGCCGCAGGTTTGCCAATTAACTGTACACTGATGGGTAAACCATTGGTGTCAAAACCTACGGGAAGGGCGATCGCAGGTAATCCGGTAGCATTTGCTACTGGACAAGGTGCAACCCAATGGGCAATTTTAGCAAAAGTTTCTTCTACAGTTAAATCTGCCCATTCACCAACACGAATGGGAGAATGGAGATAAACTGGTAATACTAATATATCTACAGTATCAAAAAAGGCGACAATTTGCCGAGATACCATTTGCATTTGCTTTAGAGCTTGCAAATATTCTACTAGAGAACCGTTTTTGGCTAATAACCACTGGTTTAAAGGTTGCAAAGCTGCTGAGGGAATTCCTGCTGCTGCGATTCCAGATTGCCAAACGGTTTTAAATGGTTCAATCAAACTACTAAAATCTGGGCATTTTTCTGTAATTTGATGTCCCAATTGTGCTAGTAAATTAATGGTTGTTAATACCCCTTGTTTACAGTTAGGGTCAGCTTCTCCAAAGGGAATAATAGTGTTACTAAAGGCAATTTTCAGAGGCTCTAATTTAACTTTAGTTGCGTCGAGAAATGATGGTTGAGGATCTGGCAACCAATAGGGATCACCTGTGACATATCCAGATATAACATCTAACATCGCCGCCGCATCAGCTACGGTACGGGCAATGGGACCATCCACAGCTAACCCTGCCAAGTTTTCCCCCACAGGGGCCTTAGTGACTCTGCCTCTAGCTGGTTTGATACCAACAACGCCACAACAAGCCGCAGGTCCACGCACCGAACCACCACCATCTGAACCTTGAGCGATCGCACATAATCCCGCCGCTACGGATGCGGCCGCACCACCACTAGAACCACCGGGAGTATATTCTAAATTCCAAGGGTTTCTAGCTGGGGGAAATCCCGCAGGTTCACTGTAAGGATAAGAACCTAATTCAGAAGTAGCAGTTTTCCCTAAAATAATAAACCCAGCTTGTTTAATTTTCGTAACTACTCCATCATCGTAATTAGGGATATTTTGGGCAAGCGCCGGATTTCCATAGGTACAGGTAACACCTGCAACCGCATTCAAATCTTTAATGGAAATAGGGACACCAAAAAATGGTGGTAATTCTGAAGTTGTTGTCAGTAATTCTGTTTTGATTTTAGCATCAGCAACGGCTAAATCTGCCGTAACTGTGAAATAACTGCCCAATTGGGGATTTAAACGTTCAATTCTCCCTAAATATACTTCCACCAACTCCAGAGGTGACAGTTCCCCAGAACGGATTAATTCTGCTAAATCTAAAGCTGGAGTAAAAGCTACATCATTGTTATTCATATATCAATCTGTCAATTTAACTTGTTGCTCTACCAGCATTTTTGTGACTTTACCATTAGTCTAAATTGGAATGGTAAGCTTGCCAGAAGAGAATGTTTGAAAAGTGAGAAAAAATGATTGCAACTACAGACAATATCCCCCACCTCACCCCCGAAGAATACTTTGCTTGGGAAGAGCAGCAACAAGAAAAACATGAATATATCAACGGTCAAGTTTACGCTATGAGTGGGGGTAGCATCAATCATGGCCGGATCGCCATTCGCTTCACCGCCATGTTTGACAGTCACTTAGAAAATACAGGCTGCATGACGGGAAATTCTGATATCAAAGTTAATATCCCAGGTACTACTAACTACACCTACCCAGATGCCAGCGTCACCTGCGATGAACGGGACAAAACCAGCACCCAATATATTACTTACCCCTGCTTAATTGTTGAAGTTTTATCAAAAAGTACCGAAGCTTATGACAGAGGCGGCAAATTTAGAATGTATCAAAATAATCCAGCCTTAATAGATTATCTGCTAGTCAGTTCTACCAGCATGGAAATTGACCTTTATCATAAAAACGAGGCTGGAGACTGGTTAATTATCAACTACAAACCAGGTGACATCATCCAACTTAAAAGCATTAATCTTAACTTTCCCCTTGAACAAATCTATCGCGGTTTAAATCTTGAACCAGAGAATGGGGAATAATAAGTAAGTAGGCTTAATTAATTGTTTAGATAGTGGAACAGGCTTCTAGCCTGTCTCATTTATACAAATTAAATGCACAACAGCTTAGTTTTACCTGTTAGCCTAAAAAACTAAACCCACATCTTTGGCAAACTAAATTGTAGCCATAGGCTTAACATCATGGCAAAGATACGGGTAACGTTACAATCTTATAAAAAATAGAAACGGTCTTAAATGATGGGCAGTACCAGACTCGAACTGATGACATCCTGCTTGTAAGGCAGGCGCTCTACCAACTGAGCTAACCGCCCGTTTCTTTGACTTTATCAATATAGCACAGGCTTTGGAAATTTTGCAAGGGGTTGGGAAAAAATTTTTTTTCTACTTGGAGGCAGGTTGTCAGCTATACTGACTCAGGATGGAATTTTTAGGTTTTAATTTCCCAAGATGCCCTCTGGTCAAACACACGATCGCATTACTATTTGGTCTATGCCTGTTGTGGCAGGTATAACGTTAGTTTCTACTCACAGCAGTAATATGACTTTGTTGGTGGCGGGTGGATATATGTTTGGCGGTTTGATGTTTGGCCCCGATTTAGATATTTATTCCCGTCAGTTCCAGCGTTGGGGGTTTTTGCGTTGGATTTGGCTACCTTATCAAAAAAGTTTGCGCCATCGCTCTTTTTTATCTCACGGTCCGATTATTGGTACAACATTAAGAGTGGTGTATCTGACTACTTTTTTGGTATTGGTGGCCATTGTGGTGGTGATGATTTTCGCCAAGTTGGGAAATGTGGCTTGGAACTGGGGGGAACTGTGGGGAACTGTGGGGAAGACCATCTATATATATTATGGAGAATTTTTTGCCCTCTTTGTCGGCTGTGAACTCGGTGCAATGAGTCATTCCTGTAGTGATTGGACTGTTTCCGCTTATAAACGATTTCAAAAACAGGGTATTCAAGGTTTACTTCCCCGTGGCAAAATTAAGAAACGTAAAGTTAGCCCCAGTCGTCGCAATGCGAAAAAGCGGTAAGAAATATGGAAGTTAATCAAACTTTGCTGGCATTACAAGAATTAATAAATGTAGTGGCGAAGTTGCGATCGCCTGAAGGTTGTCCTTGGGATTTGGCACAAACACCAAAAAGCCTTACACCCTATGTGATTGAAGAGGCTTATGAGGTAGTAGACGCGATTCAAGCTGGGGATAAAAAAGCTATTTGTGAAGAACTAGGTGATTTATTATTACAAGTAATATTACAAGCCCAAATTGCCAGTGAAGCGGGTGATTTTTCTCTGCAAGAAGTCGCTGAAGGCATTTCTCAAAAGTTAATTCGTCGTCATCCTCATGTATTTGCTGATGTAACTGTAGCAAGCATTGATGAAGTACATAAAAACTGGGAAACCATCAAAGCGGCGGAAAAAGGCGAAACTGTAGAAGCGCAAAAACTCAGTGATCAACTTAATCGTTATCGTCGCAGTCTGCCGCCATTAAGTGCAGCTATGAAGATATCTGAAAAGGCGGCTAAGGTTGGCTTTGAGTGGAATCATGTAGATGAAGTTTGGGGCAAATTTCATGAAGAGTTGGGGGAATTTCAACAAGCTTTAGCTGAAGAAACCAAAGAAAGACAAGAATCCGAATTAGGTGATTTACTATTTGCCATTATTCAAATTGCCAGATGGCATAAACTTGATCCTAGTGCGGGTTTACAAGGGACAAGTCAGCGATTTATTCAACGATTACAAAAAATGGAGGCTGTGATTGAACGTCCGTTGACAGATTATAGTTTAGAAGAATTAGAAGCCCTGTGGCAACAGGCTAAAGCTCAACTTGGTCATTAGACATCAGGTGAATTTAAATATGCTTTATTCAGAAACCTTGTAGAGACGTTCTATGGAACGTCTCTATATTTTGGAGGTGTCTAATGCTGATTTTGCAAATTAGTTGCTAGTTGCTACTCAAAAGTACAATTAATGCCACTCCTAAAATAATTAATCCACTACCCATAATAAATGACCAGAAGCGGTGATAACTGTGGACAATTGTGCCATTTTCTCCTTTTAATTGGATTAAATCCATCCAAGGCATAATACCCCGACGAAACCAACCAATAGTTCCTACATTTTGACCAATTAGACTTTTTACTCGTTTCATCCCAAACAGAAAATTACCAATTGAACCAAAACGGGAAGCGTAGTGTAAATAAAGCATTCCGCTAGGATCTTGTAGTTTCAAGTCAGAACCAAATTTATAACCAGCATCACCCCGGCCAATTAATTCTCCTGCTAAAGTAGCGGGTTGTCCTCGTAAAGGACTGGCATAGGGGTTTGACATTAAGGTGAGGATATCTGTAGCTATGGCCTTGCTGTAGTCGGGGAACATCACAAAAGCTTTAATTAATATGCCGATTCCTAAGCCAATGAATGGCGCACCTAGTGTTATGCCAAGGTTGTTGGCATCTGAGAATATGAATGCGCCGATAATTAAACCCAGGAAGAAGCCGATAGTTTCTGCACCATACAAAATCACATCTAAAAAGAAGTTGCCGTAAAGCTTTTTCTTGTTTAAGGTTTTACCCTCACCGATGACTCGCCCCATGTCGAACTCAGTTGATAAACCTAGTTGTTCGGAGTATGTGCTGAGGGCGCGGACTCGTTTACCAGTAAGAGGATGAGTAGAATTTAATTCCATCCACAAACCCCAAGGGTTAAACATATCCCACAAGAAGACGCGACCGATTTTTTGAGGATCTGAGGAAATGCGGTAAGCTGTACCTGTTGAAGATGCGGCTTTGTGGTCGTAAATTCCTAAAGCGCGAGTTCCTTCAATTAGGCGACTGGGTTCTTGGGCGCGTGAACCTTCTTCCACGATGCCATAGGCAATTTTGACTAAGGCGCGGGAGAGTCCGTTGGGATTCCCTGTGGTTTCCGCTGCAAAGTGGTCTGCAAAATATTCTCTGGTGCGAGAAAGATATAACAGCAGGTATGTACCGATAATGTAAAAGATATAGGCAACGAAACCAGCAGTTTTTAAAGCATCTTTGATTTTGTTGTCGCCACCGCCACTAGTAAATCTTCTGAATGTACTGTAAATTAAGTAACAAATCTGCACCAAGGTAGAAGCCACAGTCATAACGGCAAAGTCCCAGTGGACTATATGCCCTAGTTCATGGGCGTAAACGGTAGCAACTTCATCATCATCTAGGTAAGTAAACAGTCCTTGGCTGACAACTAAGCGGGCGCTGTTAGGTAAAGAACCATAAGTGAAAGCTGTGGGGTTTTGGTCTTGAATGATTCCCAGTCTGGGAATTTTGATGTTTTTTTGCTGGCAGACTTGGCGGATAATTTCCCCTGTTTCTGGACTGAGGTTTTCGATTTCTGCTAGGTTTACCCAACGAGTTTGGTACAACCAGCTTTGGCTTAGGTCCATCAGGAAGGGTGAGAGGAAAAAGGCCGCTAGATTGAATATTAAAGTAATACCAATAGCGATCGCTAGTCCGGTGATAGGATCACTACTAGTGGAAATTAATACTAGGCTTAAACCCAAAACAAAAACCATGCCAAATAACAAGGCTATGGTGACACCAGATGCTAAAGCTAGACTCCCACCTACTCCTCCCATAGCCAAATTCACTGCCATGGTTGCTGCACGTCCCGCTTTTGGGAAACTGGACTGTGTGACTGAAGAGAAAACAGGCTGGTTTTTTTCTGCCCATTCTCGCACCTGTAGGTTATCGCTGTTGATTAATTTTTGCCAGAGAACAGTCGCTTGTTCAGTTCTCCCGATTTTCTGATAAGCTTTCACCAGCCACATTTGGGCTGTCAGATAATCTGGAGAGTTGAGTTCTAGGGAATTTTGGGAAAATTCCTCTAGGAGATAAACCGCCTCTTGATATTGCCCTTGTTGAAAGGCATTTAACCCTGATTGCAATGACATTTATGATATCCCCGAAAGGTTGATATTTTGATCTCATTAAGACTCAGTGGATACAGCATTCGTGATCCTAATTTCGCAAAATTTACAAAATTTATAACATAGTGACATAGTTAGGAATATACAATTTAGACACGTAACAGCTTATGATATAGATAGTAATTAAACACTGTGATATAATCTTAGTCGTAGGAATTACGCAAGTGTCACACTAAAGAGTCTGTTATGGGGTGGGTCAGATATTAACAATTTGGTTATTTACATGATTTATACTGTCTGACGTAGTTAGTGAGCTTGTCGAACCACACCCTACCAATGTGCCAGTTGCGTAAGTCCTGAGTCAATTCAAACTTACAAACCCAATTGCATCATGAAAAATCTTACAGCGCAAACATTTAAAAATTTCATAGCTATTGTCACTTGTGGTACAGTTTTGGCTATTGGTTCAAGCACTTATACCTACGCAACGCCCGAGCCCTTAACAAAAGAAAGCATTGCTCCAGTTTCTACGAAGCTTTCTAAATCCTCCCTCATTGTTGCTCAGGCATCTGACCTAACTGGTGTTTGGAACTGTGATGATCGCGGAGTTTACTATATTCGCCAAGTAGGAGACCAGATATGGTGGTATGGTGAAAGCAGTGATCGTGGGGCTAGTTGGTCAAATGTATTCCAAGGCACAATCCGTCGATCTGGCCGTGTAACTAGAGTAACTGGTGGCTGGGCTGATGTTCCCAAAGGTAGGAATACAGGTAATGGCACGATGACTCTCAATATTTCAGCTGGTCGCATCACAAAGATCTCAGGCGGGGAGAATTTTGGAGGTAGTGTATGGACTCGTCGGTAGTGTATGGAATTCCTCGACCAATTGAGAGATCGAGCGTTATCGGAGTATGATTGGGTTGACGCAATGAAACACAACAATAAGTATCTGTGCAAAATTATTTTCTATTAGACCTGTCCTAAAAGGAATGTAGAGACGTTCCTGCGGAACGTCTCTACAAAGGTTTCAATCCACGCACATTTAATTACCGGAGATGTCTATTTATTTAGAAAGTCTGTATCTTTTACTAGACAAAGAAGATAGGTAACAGTGATAATCTAATTAAGCATGACGTTGACTGACTAAAACCTGATAAGAATATTCAAAATCATCATTAGTAATTCTGATATCAGCAGGATCTGTCTGTCCCTGCGCTCGGAAACGGCGAATAGCTTCCACAGCAGCTTGATTACACAGCAATACTAAATCAGCGCCATTCCAACCTTCTGTAACCTCAGACCAATATGTTAAATTCACATCTAATAATGGTCGTCCCTCAGTATAGACCTGCAAAATATCTAAACGACTAGCTAAATCAGGCAAATCTACTTTAAGTTGTAGATCTAACCTACCTGCCCGTAATAACGCTGAGTCTAAAGCATCAGGACGGTTTGTAGCCCCAATAACCAGAATACTTGCACCCGCCTCTACACCATCCAATTCAGTTAATAATTGCCCTACCACCCGGTTACTCACCCCAGAATCACCGCTGTAAGTTCCTCTTGCAGGAGCTAAGGTATCAATTTCATCAATGAATATGACACAGGGTTCTGCTTGTCGAGCTTTAGCAAATAATTCCCGCACGGCTTGTTCACTTGCACCCACCCAACGGGTTAGTAATTCCGGTCCATTGACACCAATAAAATTAGCCCTGGCCTGGGAAGCCACAGCCTTGGCTAATAAAGTTTTACCAGTTCCCGGAGGACCCCATAGTAAAATCCCCTTGGGAGCTATAGCCTTAGTTTGTAGGTAAAGTTCTGGATAAAGTAGCGCCCCTTCTACAGATTCTCGCAGGGTTTGCTTAATATTCTCTAAACCACCAATATCATCCCAAGAAACTTGGGGAACTTCAACCTCTACACTGCGAAGTACAGCCGGTTTGATTTCCTTTAGTCCCTGTAAAAAATCAGTTTGAGCAACCGTCATGTTTTCTGGAGCTTGCACCTCTATAGAAGGAACTTGACGACGGAGGGCGCTATAAGCCGCCTTTTGACAAACGGCCTTCAAATCAGCCCCCACAAATCCCACTGCCCGTTCGGCGATAAAATCGAGGTCAACGGTGTTATCCAAGGGCATAGAACGGGTGAGAATTTGCAGAATTTCTTTGCGTCCGTTGATATCAGGAATGCGAAACTGGACTTCCCGGTCAAACCGTCCTGGTCTTCGCAGGGCTGGGTCAAGGTGGTCAGGGCGGTTGGTAGCCGCGAGAACAATCACCCCTGGGCTATGGGAAAAACCGTCCATTAAGCCTAATAATTGGGCAACAAGGCGCTTTTCAACTTCCCCTTCTACCGCACTACGGTCTGGGGCGAGGCTATCAATTTCATCAATAAAAATAATACAGGGCGCATTTTTGGCGGCTTTTTCAAAAATACCGCGCAATTTTTGTTCCGCCTCACCATAATATTTACTGATGACTTCAGGACCAACAATAGCAATGTAGTTAACGCCCAATTCTTCAGCCAAAGCTCGGGCAGTGAGAGTTTTACCTGTACCTGGAGGACCAACTAATAATACGCCATGGGTGGGTTCTAGTCCCAATTTAGCTAGTAGGTCAGGGCGTTTTAAGGGAATAGCAACCAGTTCTTTGAGTTCTTTAAGAATTTCGCTCAGTCCACCGATATCCTTAAGAGCAATACCTGAGGTAGGATCGGGAGGAACAACTTGATCTGAGGGATCTGCACCAGAAGCCGGGGGAGATTGAGTGTTCATTCGACTTGTACCCACGTCATTACCCATGTTACCCATATTACCCCCCATATTACTACTACGGGGAATATTTCCGGTTCTGGGAATACTGCTTAATGGGCGGGAGTTAAACTGGACATTGGTTTTGATTTCTCCGTTTTCTGCTTTTTCTTCTAGAGTTTTTACCAGTTCTAATAACTGCTCAAATCCCTTAAATAAATCACTCATCACATTCCTCCAAAAATTGACTCTAAAAAAACCGTTTTTTCTTGACTATATTATCCACTTAAAATAAAAGATCGGCAGCAGCTTTAATTCTGGCAATGGGTTCGACGGATCTGGGTAAGTTAGGTAAGCGAATAATTGTTTGCTGTGAAAACAAACTGCTCTGAATCTCTACATCTTGAGTGTAGCGATTTTGTACCACATAACGCTGTTGAATTCCTATAGTTTTGAGAGATTCCGTTAAGCGGATGTGTTCAGCTATGATTGCCGCTTCCGCCTGAATGACACCCACAAATTGGGTGTGCTTTGGATTTTTCAATTTCTTTTGAGCTTTAACAACTTGTTGGCGCAGACCTCGCAAGCGGCCAATGAAATCAACTCGACCCAAGACATCCTGATATTTCATCCATAGCTTAAATATCCAAGATAACCAATCTCCTAGTGCAGTTGGCATTTCCAAAAATTGCAGAAGATGACCTGTGGGTGCTGTATCTAGAATAATCAAATCCTGCTGGTTGCTGTCTAATAAATCCATAATGGTGATTAGGGATAGGATCTCATCAATACCCGGCAAAGCCTGAGACATAATTTGCCGCCAAGCTTCTGGAAGATAGGCAATATTTATTGTTGGATCTGCTTCTGTTCCTTCACCACTAATCATATCCGCCAATTCCCAAAGGTAATCGGCACGAAATTGATCTAATATTTTCTCAGCATTAATTTCCTGTCCAGTTAAATTAGGAGCTAATAATTTTGGTTCATGTCCTAATTTTTCACCAAAAGCATCTCCCAAGGAATGAGCAGGATCTATGGAAATTACGCGAATTTTTTGATGAGGATAACGATTAGCAAAAGCCCAGGCCATGGCTGCTGACACTGTAGTTTTACCAACTCCTCCTTTGCCACCTACAACAATCAATTGACAGCCTTCGGCTACAAAGTCAGTAAAGCTAGGCGGGATTTTAGTTGGCCATTGAATTGGTGGTGGGGAAGTGAGTTCCACGTGATCAATATTTTGAATTTCTGCTGCTAGGTTATCTAATGCTAACCCACCTAATGGTGCAAATTGCTGTTGTGGTACTGTAAAAACAGGTTTATTTTGAGAAATTTTTAAGAATTTATTGATAAAGTTTTGCTGTTCAGCATAGCGATCTGGCTCTATAGATGAATCACTGACAATTCGATTTATGACTATTCCTCCATAGGGAACATTTAGTTTTTTTAAACTTGTGATAAATCGCTCAGTTTCCGCAAAACACATAGGTTCAGAAACAGCGACAACTATACAACCTGTAAATTGATCATCTTGTAGTAGTCGTCTACCTTCAGCTAATTGAAATTTCAGATCTGCTAAAAAGTCATCCACTTCATCAAGAGTATAAGTTTGTCTGGTTAAAGTTTCTGTGATCACCTGATGCTTTTTTTGGAATAACTCTAATGAGTTTAAAATCACATCTAAAAAATCTTCCAATCGCAACAGGTTTAAGGTATGACCGGAAGGAGCCATATCAACTACTATGCGGTCTACTTTTTTTTCAGATAGTAGACGTTGGATTTCTAGTAATCCCATTAATTCGTTTAAACCAGGCCAGTCCAAATCCCAAACCGGGGCTAAATCTTGTCCGTCTGCTAGACTTCCTCGCTCAACTAGTAATTCTAAAAATTTACTATATTTGGACTTAAATTCTAATAGCAGTTTTTCAGCATCTAAGGACTGAACACTTAAATTAGGCAAATCTGGCAATGGTGAAGCATAATCTTTCACTTCTGTTAGTAACACATCTCCTAAAGAATGTGCCGGATCTGTAGAAAGTAACAAAATTGTTTCTTCCGGAAACTGTTTTGCCCAATAACGAGCAAAAGTGCAAGAAGTGGTAGTTTTGCCAACCCCACCCTTACCACTAAACATGATTAAATGAAGTGAGTCGTACTGGTTCATAATAAAGTTAGAGAATTTACGAAAAGATTAATAAATAATCATTAGAAATCTGGTGGTAAAGATTGTAGATCCGATAATCCTTATCCATGGAACTTCTCTACAAGGGTTGTAAATCACCCATATTTAATTTTTCACCGGATGTCTATTAAATAAAGTGGTAAGGTGGGAGACAATCTCCTAAAAGTAGATCCCACCGGGGACAAGCTTTTTGCCAGGTGAAAAACTGTTCTAAAAGCCAGCTGTTATTTTGACAATCCACTAAAAGGTAAATCTGTACTTGTTCCTCTTGTTCTTGAACAACAATGGGTAATTGATTGACTTTGGTGATTAAATCAATAAGATTTTGTTTTTCTGCTGCTTGGGCTATACTAAAGTTATTTCGGTTTTGATAGCGTTGCTTTTTAGCTAAGAAATAATCCTTACCCCTACCTTCAGGTGGTACTATTTCTTCTATGGTTCGTGGGATCAATTTTAAAGTAAATTCATTTTTACCATTGATCTTGTCTAGTTTGTCTTGATATTCTTGTTTATGGGATTCTAGATGGTTTAGTAGATTATTCGTAGAGGTAAAATAAGTTCCAAAACGCAAGGGTAAAACCGTCACCTGTTGAAAAAGTTCACAAATCACTCGATCATGAGATAAAGCCATTTGGATAATTTTTTGATCATTATTTTTGAATGATTCTAAAAATATCCCTGGCTCGACAATAGCGGCAAGTTCAGTACCATTAATCAGCATTACTTGATTAGCAGCACCCTGGGGTAAAATCAAGGGAGAGCTAGGTATTTCTAAAAAAGCGTAGGTGTAGAGATTTTCTAATTCCATATATTTCACCTAGATCAAAATATTTGGTGTTACGACGTACCTACAGTTGATGTTCATGGAAATAAGGGATAAATTTTTTCCAGATACTTTGGGGATTTACAATCAGAATAACTTAGTTATAATAATAAAAAATATTCGGGTATTTTTCATGAAAACAGTTAGTAATCGCAGTATTAGCAGACCTAAAATTAGCACAATGCCTCGTCCTAAGTCTGATGCGTCAAGTCAATTGGATCTTTATAAAATGGTGACGGAGAAACAACGTATTCAGCGAGATATGCATTCTATTAAAGAACGAATGATTTTACTTCAACAACGCTTAGATATCCTCAATGAACAGATAGAAGAGACAGAAAAAACGATTCATAAATTGCGTCAACCTCACCCAAATACCGCTCAAAACATAGTGCGTTCAAATATTTTTGCCGAATCAAGTTACCAAACGTTTGAAGTTGAATATTAAGAGCTAGAATCTTGCTAAATTTGGCAAAACATGAACATATTCCCCACTACTAACCCGCTAAAGCGGGTTTTTATATTTCATATCAACATTGTGCTAGTTAGGTTTTGGTGAAAAAGTTATCTGTGAAGACAGGGAGCGGGTAACTGTTTGCACTATCTGGTAGGCGTAAATTTTTATATCCGTCGTCCAAAACGTGCGTCTTTTCCAAGCGCTGTTAGTAAAAAGTCCTTAAATCTGATTCTGTTATCGCTTTCAGTTTATTCAGTCCCAGTTATATAGCCCCCTATTCGAGTTTTACTAGGTATACTTGGATTATACCAAGGCTTTCCTGACTTTTTAACAATCAAATAGGATTCCTATAGGATAATTTGCAATTACTCTTTTCTAGAGGTTTGAAATATAACAAGAGGTGACTTAATTTCGCCCATCTATAACTAAGGTGACAAAACGAGATTTTGATCTTTGTTAATTTTTGCTGTGAGTTGAGGTAGATATTGAGAATCTTCCTCTTCTTGAGCTTCTAGTTGCAAGGGCGCTTCTTCCTCTTGAGCTTCTAGTTCTAAACGTGCTTCCTCTTCTAATGCCTGAATTTTTAAAAGAATCTCCTCTTCTTGAATCTCAAATTCTTCTTCACTAATTTCGCCAATATCAAAAGAAAGTTGCAAGCTTAATAATTGTTTGTGCAAATTTTCTTGGGCATCAAATTCACTATTAGTTCGATCTTGGATTTGTTCTGCAACCCAGACAACTCCATTCAATGGACCCGTGATTGGCAGTAGTAAAAGTTTCGTCAGCATCATAATAACTCCTATGAATCAAGCTGGGCAAATGTGTAGGGAGCAGTAAAATTGTTGTAACGAATACGTAGGCGATCGCCAAATTTTTTATCAATGACTTCCAGACGTTCGCTAAATTCAGATTCACTTTGCCAAGGAATCAAAAAGGCTGCATTGTAAATCATTTCTTCCGTCATGGGATCACTTTCTACAATCTCCTGGGCTAAGGGATTTAGATCCTTAGAAAAAACTTCAATTACAGCTTGTTTACGGGCTAGTAAATTAGTTTCAATTAATTGTCCAATTTTAATCACTTCCTCCATACTCAACTTTTTACCTTCCATGTTGTCGCGCTGCTGCTTCAACTCCTGATTAGACTCCATCATGGCTTGCAATTCTGCCTTAGCATCCCAGAAAATTTTAATGCTTACCTCTCTTTTTCCTGCCAATTTTTCAAACAGTTGATTTAATTGCTCCCTATATGGATTAATCAACTGGCTGATGATTGTTTCCCAATCTTTAACCACTAATCCAAACCTAAGGGGAAGGAGAACATGAAAACCTTTCTGCATTGTTTGCTCTAAAACTCTTTCATGAGCTAACAAATTACGACGTGAAGCCAAATATTTTTCTTGAAGAGCCTCTGAATATAAAAAACAAAACCCATCAACTACTCGACTATGAACAGGTTGATTATCCAATCCTTCGATAACAATAGTTTCAGGAATTTTATTGGGAAAAATGCCATACAAATAAAGAGGAATACTCATAAGCTGTAAAGAAATTAAACCTAAGTTTATGATTGATAAGTTGGTATTAAATTGGTTTTGATGTCAAAACTAACCGTAATTTAGCGTGAATCAGATCTATTTCAGCTATGCCTAAATCTATCTCACCATCTACAACAATTCCGGTATTTAAAAGTCTATCTAATAGCTCTAATACGGAAGGGCGACTGCTAGGTTGACCTGGATAATAAGAACCGGAAGAGGGTAAAAGAGTCCCAATATCTCCCAAATTTATATTTAAATCTGCCGGGTCAACCTCAAACATCTCACATAAATGTAAGATCTGCTCTTCTAATTTTTGCAGACTATCTGCTGCTCTCTCTAGGTCAGGTTCACTCAACAAATCCTCTTCCATGCGCCGAATTACTTGAGCCTCCATTAACTGACGCACCAATTCCAATACGGTCAAAAGTAAAGGAGCCAAACCCGCTTCATTTTTAGGTTTAGGGGTAATGGTCAGTGAATTATTTAAGTTTTCAGCGGGAGTGCAAACCATTTTGACGATGCAACCTCAAGTTTTAAATGTCTCTGACCCAATTTAACCATTAAGGTTTAGGAGTTTGAGCTTTTATGAATTGAATGTAAATAAGAGTTTAGATTACACATCAATTGGTGTATCTACAGGTGGTGGAAGTTCCTCGTCGGCTTGAACCTGGAAATCCAGAACTTCAATTGGTGTATCTACAGGTGATGGAAGTTCCTCGTCAGCTTGAGCCTGGAAAACAGGTGATGGAAGTTCCTCGTCGGCTTGAACCTGGAAATCTAGAACTTCAATTGGTGTATCTACAGGTGATGGAATTTCTTCGCCGGCTTGAGACTGGAAATCTAGAACTTCAATTGGTGTATCTACAGGTGGTGGAGTTTCCTCGTCAGCTTGATACAAATTATCTTTAATATCTGCTACTAAGGGGATTTCTTCCTTCACACTAGAAGATGTGAGTGAATTTAGCTTTGCTTCTAGACTCTCTAGACGACGCTGAAGTTGTTGATTTTCTTCAACCAAGTGTTGAGCCTTAGTGCTGAGATAAGGATCGCCTTCCCACCAATTGATGCCCATTTCCTTGGCTTTATCCACGGAGGAAATCAACAAGCGAATCCGAATGTGTAGAAGCTCGGTGGAAGCGATAGAGATAGAAATATCACCAGCAATCACAATGCCTTTATCTAAAACCCTTTCGAGAATGTCCGCTAAGGTCGAACCCTGGGTAGATGTGTTGATAGTTCGACTTGAGTTAGTCTGGGGGCGTGTTGGCAGTATTGGGGTAGAAGTCACAAATAACTCAACTCTTGAATGATATATATAGAACTCAAATCCACAGAGTGACATACTCCATAGGCGAGTGTGGGCTTCTCAGTTACTCTTGTTTGGAGTCGTTGACTGAGCTTTAAAGCCATGTCCTGGGGACTTTTGGAGGTAATTTAACCTTTCCGATAGGCTGGCTTTGATACCTGTAATTAAGTTACACCTACTGCTTAGTATTATATCAAATATTCAGCGGAAAAACTGACCAAGAAAGTATTCGTCGCCCATCTGCTAACATTACTGATTTCGCAATGCTAAATCTCGCTAGTTAATCAATTCGTCACCTACGCGTATTTACTCGTCCCATCACCTCCCTCTTGGTAGGTGAGAGGCTTTTACTTTCCAGGCTAAACTAATTTGCTTGCCCAGCTAATTCTGGGGATACAAATTGGGAACTGTTAATCAACAAATCATTGTCTCCTGGGACTCTATTATTTAATATCTCCAGTTCTTCGGCGGAGAATTTGTCCAGTAACTCTAAGAAAATGTTCGTGGACTCGCTCATAGATAAATGAGATCGGTTGAACAGAATATCTATAGCAATATCTGGAAAATCTAAACTTTCTGTTGTCACCGGAATATTATGATCTGCACAGACTTTAGCAATCATTAAACAAGACCGCAAACCAGAAGTTTTCTCTGCTCCTGTAGCTAAACGAAATGACTTGACTAACCGCACTATGAAGTTAGCAGATTCTCGGTCTATATTTGTTTTCTGAATTAATATCTCTGTTTGAGTAATCTCATCTGGTTCTGGCATAGAAATAGTCACCAATCTATCCATCAAAGCATCTTGGGTTGAGTGAACTCCGCAGTACTCTTCTGGATTAGATGTAAAAATCACTCGAAATTGAGGATTAACACTCAAGTATTCCGGCTGGTTGCTGCTAGGAGGAAGACTGAGAATTTTTTCTTCTAATGCTGACAGCAGGACGTTATTAACTTCAGGTCGTGAACGGTTAAATTCATCATAAACCAAGGTAAAACCTTCACGACAAGCTAAAGTTAATCGAGAATCAACCCAATTTTGCTTAAATTCATCCTCAAGTTTAACAACACTATGGATATAGTTGTCTAGTACCTTTTTGTGAGTGTAACCAGATTCACTACCAATCAAATCTGAACTCTTGAATTGGTCATCTCCAAAAAGTAGCATTACTGGTCTGTCTAAACAGTTAGCCAAGTGCATAGCTAGAGTTGTTTTTCCTGTGCCGGCGGGTCCGCGCAAGTGAATAGGAAACCCCGATTTGAGATAACGTAGCGCCCGAACTGCTACTCTTTCAATAGCAGGTGTGACTACAAACTGCCCTGGACGAAGACGAAGAACGGCTCTTTTATGATTAACCTTGGTGGTAGTCATGTGTTAAATATGCTAGAAAGTTGGATTGCCAAGAAACAAGAGAATAAGAGTAAGCCACAAAATCAATTATCCCATTTTGTCATCCTGAGTGTAGCCAGGTCACTCGATTTTGGATTTTGGATTGACTCTACCCTAAAGTGATAGAAGTGAGAACTTGGATTTGGGATTGAGATTTTTCCGTCCTGAATGACAGGGTCTGCACCAAATTTTTTAATCTAAAATCCCTGGTCAAACTAACCATCTCAAGCGATTCTTCACTACACTTCGTTTAGAATGACATGGGGCATTTGTTTTTGTGGAGTTTTTTTTAAAGATGATTGCAATTTCCTAATCTATGTGATAGGATTGCCTTTATAGGTCTAGAACCTGAAGCGAGAAGTCTAATCTAGCCTGAGTAGAGACGTTAATGGTAAGCTGATTTTAACGGAGTTACTCTATAAATAAGACTGCCAACCCTTCAAGTCTGGACTCATTGTTGATTTTTTTTATACACCCCCTTGTTTTACCAGTTTTTCAACTGAAAGATGAGGGGGTATTACTTTTGATCTCTATATTCTGCAACAGATCAACTCTGTTTATTAGTTGATTAATTGATGGAGAGTCCAAAAATACTGACAAACAAATCTTGACGGAATTGACGCAGTGCTTGTTGCTGTTCTTGAGCTTGGGCAATTCTGGATTTGGTTGTTTCTGACAAGAACTGTTGGCTGGTTTTCTGAAGTTCTTGATAGAATGCTAATAGTTCTTGGGCTTGTTTCTCAGCTTGAGCAATTCTAACTTTGGCTGTTGCTGATAAAAACTGCTCAGTGGTTTCTTCAAGTTCTTTATGAAATGCTAACAATTCTTGGGCTTGTTTTTTAGCTTGAGCAATTCTAACTTTGGTTGTTGCTGATAAGAACTGTTCAGTGGTTTCTTCAAGTTCTTTATGAAATGCTAACAATTCTTGGGCTTGTTTTTTAGCTTGAGCAATTCTTTCTTCAGTTGCTTTGGCTAAAAATTGCTGATTGGTTTCTTGAAGATTTTTGTGAAACGCTAACAGTTCTTCAGCTTGTTGTTTGGCATTCACTTGTCTTTTGGCTGTTGTAGCAGACAAGAACTCATTGGTTTCCTTGGATAGTTGAGCTACTTTCTCAGCTATTGACTGATGTTCTTGTCGGATTCTTACCATTAAGGCAGTCATGAGATTCTCCAGAGAATAGTAAACTGTTATTAACCACATTCACCAGGAATCGGACCCAGTGAGTAATTTTTAGGGCATCATAACTTTTCCTGATATTTTTTAAGGGATTTTCATTCCTAAATAAATATACAGAAAAGGCAGAAAACAATATCAGAACTAATATCTTAATTCTGATATTTTCTAATTTGATTAATAATTAAGCAGGAACTGCTGCGGATTGAGTCAAACCAACTGCTTCAGCATACTTCAAGTAGGTTTCTACAGAAGCAATAACAATGCGAGCTTCAACTGCTAATAGTTCGATACCAACTAAAGAAACACGAACCCAAGCATCAATTACGATACCTT